>Ga0209064_1000041_pt1 | contig 272262 bp, 241 predicted proteins | sample Inofromicrocosms_FD_187498 | JGI IMG/M metagenome (GOLD analysis project Ga0209064, IMG submission 187498) | Mouse cecum microbial communities from Vienna, Austria - Inoculum for glucosamine and mucus D2O microcosms (SPAdes) (version 2) | ecosystem: Host-associated > Mammals > Digestive system... | reverse complement strand
TTGCTAATATTAAAAAAGGTTAAATATAGATAACCCCATTCCAGTGCTACATATATAGACCCTTTTGCACATGGCTTCACGCCAATGTACAAAAGGGTTTGCTCGTTTTTGGACTGTAAAAGATGGGAAATTTACTATAAAAATCGTGATTTTCGCATTGAGGTGATAAAAAACATATTTTTTACACCACCTTGGGCATCGTATTAAATTTTGTATTAAATTTGCAATTTAACAAATGCGCCAGAACTATGTTGACACAAATCACACCCGATACTCGAGATTTGCCGGCATCAGACTTCGGCCGGCAACTTTTGGAGAGAGCCGGATGTTTCCTACGGCTGTCGGGAAACGTGTCGGCTCCGCAAGACTATCGCAGCCTCCGCGAGGCATATCAACGCGCAGTCGCCTCAGGCACAGACTTTACGGATGAATTCGGCCTCAATGAGATAATCCATAGCCTTGATACAGCCATTTTGCTGTGCGAGGGTTTGAGTCCCGACCGTGTGATGTCGCTCGCCGTGATACTCTCTCCTCTCTATAGCGCCGGTCATCTTACAGAAGATGAAATAGTCAGGCAGTGGGGTAGTGATGTAGCACGACTGCTGCACGGACTTAACAAGGTGTCGGAACTTTACTCGCGCAGAACGGCTGTTGACAATGCCAATTTCGGAAAATTGTTGCTCACTTTTGCCGAGGATATCAGGGTGATAATCATAATGATCGCCGAACGCACGGTGGTGATGCGCTCGATCAATCATCATCCCGACACAGAGAAGGTGATGACAGTGGCGTCGGAGGCCAGATATCTTTATGCGCCGCTCGCACACCGACTCGGACTTTACAAGATGAAGAGCGAGCTTGAGGATATGTCGCTAAAGTACTCCAATCGCGACATATACACACGTATAGCCCGCAAGCTAAATGAAACGAAAGCGAGCCGCGACGCATATATCGACTCGTTCATAGCGCCTGTAAAGGAGGCTCTCGAGCGTCAGGGACTGAAATTTGACATCAAGGGCCGCACAAAGTCCATATCGTCGATATGGAACAAGATACAGAAACAGCACAATGATCTGGAACATATCTACGACCTTTTCGCCATACGTGTGATACTGGATGTGGCTCCGGAGCGTGAGCGCAGCGAGTGCTGGCTTGTTTATTCCATTATCACCGACATGTATCAGCCCAATCCAGCCCGGTTGAAGGACTGGCTAAGCATACCTAAAAGCAACGGCTATGAATCGCTGCATATCACAGTGATGGGCCCCGGCGGCCGCTGGGTGGAAGTGCAGATAAGATCACGCCGGATGGACGAAATAGCCGAAAAGGGTGTGGCCGCGCACTGGAAATACAAGGGTATCAAGAGCGAAAACAATCTTGATGCGTGGATGAACCAGGTGAGGGAGGCGATGGAAAATCCTCAGGGCGGACCGTTGGAACTGATGAAGGATTTCAAGATGGATCTTTATCAGGAAGAGGTGTTTGTGTTCACTCCGAGAGGCGATCTGTTCCAGCTGCCTCTCGGCGCCACAGTGCTCGACTTCGCATTCAATATCCACTCGAAAATAGGATGCACCTGCACAGGGGCAAAAATCAATGGCCGCACATGTCGCATAAACCATAAGCTGCGCAGCGGCGACACGGTAGAGATCATAACCTCAAGCAATCAGACCCCGAAGGCCGACTGGCTCAACTTTGTGGTCACTTCGAAGGCCAGAAACAAGATACGCCAGAGCCTTAACGAACGCCGGCAGAGATCGGCCGAACTCGGTAAAGAGATATTGCAGCGCCGTTTCAAGAACCGAAAGGTGGAAGCCGACGACGCGACAATCACGAAAGTGATCAAGAAGCTTGGTTTCAAAACAGCTACCGACTTTTACTGCAGTATTGCCGAGGAGGCTATCGATCCTGCAACAGTGATGACCTGTCTGGAAAACATAGACAGTCATCAGGAAGTCGCGGCAGAGGTGCGATCGGCCGAGGAATTCTCATTGCAACAGCCTACCGATGACGATTCGCAGGCCAACGATGTGCTGGTGATCGGCGACAATATAAAAGGGGTCAACTATCGTATGTCGAAATGCTGCAATCCCATATATGGCGACAAGGTGTTTGGCTTTGTTTCGTCAGAGGGTGTCATAAAGATCCACCGGGAGGATTGTCCGAACGCGTCGAACATCCGACTGCGTTATCCCTACAGGGTGATACCGGTGAGATGGTCGGGCAAAAACGGGCATCAGTTTGCATGTACGCTCCATGTCGTAGGACACGACGATATCGGCATCGTGACCAACATTTCATCAATTATCAACAAAGAGAAGGACACGAGTCTGCGCAGCATCGCCATTGATTCACATGACGGTCTGTTCAAAGGCACAATGACAGTTGGCGTGTCCGACATAGCCACATTAGGCAATCTGATCAAAAAAATCAAAACTGTAAAAGGAGTAAAAGATGTTGAACGCATTTTGTAAAAGTATGCTTGCCGGAAGCCTCTCGATAATGATATTGTCGGGCTGTTCGGATAATTCAAAGGCTGCCCGTGAACTGCTTTCGCAGGCCGAGTCAATGGCGGTATCGGGCGATTATCCCGGTGCACTTGCACTGCTTGATTCGGTCGACTCACGTTATGCCGCGGAGGTAGAGGTGCGCCGCGACGCCATGAGCCTTCGCCCTCGCATAATGGAAATGTTAACGCTCAAAGAGCTGTCGACGGCCGACAGCATGATTGTACAGCTCACCATCGAGGCCGATGCCGTCAAGGATGTCATGGCTTTTGTAGAAGATTCTTTTGAGGGATACTACACGACCAAAGCCCTTAAAGGGAAGGTGCCGGCCGAAAAACCGGGACTTTATGCGAGAATGAGTGCCGACGGTATATATACTGTTGTATCGAGTTGTCCCAAAGGCACAGAGAGCACGGCCGTAGGCCTTAAATCGGGCGATGATGAAGTGATGTCGGCACGTGTAGCACACGACGGCGAACGCAACGACAGAAGCCGCGGAGTAGAGATCATCAATTTTATGCCTTCGGAATGCGACACTCTCGGCGTATTTGCCGAAAGGCATACCGGCGACGAGATCAAGGCCACATTTTTCGGCGAAAAGAAAAATCACACCATGACTCTTCCTAAAGATCAAGCCGAGGCTCTTGGAAGCGTGCACAAGGCATCGGTGATAGTGGGACGCCTTCATAAGGCGCAGCTTGAGAAGACTCGTCTGGAACGCCAGCTCGACGTGGCACGCAGCCAGATGGCTCGCACATTCAGAGAGAAAGAGTGATCTGATCCATTAAAACAACAGCGCCCGGTGATATCAGACGACACCGGGCGCTGCTGCATTATAGTTTGAGAAATCATGGTGGAATCCTCAGGAACACTGAGCGGGAATCAGAACGTCATCGAATAACGGTTGAGGCGTGCGAGGGCAAGGTGATAAAGATACTCTGTCTGAAGGAAAGTGCGCCGTGCCTCAAGAAAGAACTTGACTTCCGTAAGGTATTCTATGCAGGTCATCTGTCCTGCACGATACGCCTTCCTGAGCAGTGCGATATTGTCATCGCCGTTTATCACTTTATCATACTTCGTGTAATTGCGATATAGATCGAGCGCTTTGCGACGATCGTTCTCAATCATGACTGTCGCCTCGTTAAGAGCGGTTTCGGCCTTCAGGCGATTCTGCATGGCTGTCAGTCGGCTTTTGGATGTCGCATGCCGGTTGGAGAAGATAGGCAATGTCAGTCCGAAAGTGACTCCATGCCATCGTTCATCGCCTTCGTTTTCATACGTATATCCCACAGAGACCCCCGGATATGACATCATCTGACTGGCTTTGACCATTTTTTCGTCAACTTTCATCTGCTTGCGCCCTGCCTTAATCATCGGGTCATTTTCGGTGATATGACGCTGATATGACTCCAACGGGAGTATCATTTCATCGGGATAATCAGTCAGACGCTCAACCAGAGCGGAGCAGTCGCGCCCATTGTTCAGCACCGTCAGTGCGGCAACCTTGTCGTCGAAATCCGCCACGGCAGTGCGGAGTTCCTCCTCCATGCCGATACGCACGATCTCCATCATATTCATGTCGAGCCGGGTGATCTCTCCACCTTCCATAGCCTTGCGGGATATAGCACACATTGAAGCTATTGTATCGGTCATCTGACGCGTAAGCATCATATTTTTAGCCGAATAAACAACGTCGATCATGGCCTGTTTGACTTCAAGCATTCTTGAAAGCAGGCCTGCACGGCGGGTGAGTCCTATGACTTCCTGAGCAGCCTTGATCCCCTTGGCTCTGGCCGAGTAGGCTCCGGGCCAGTCGAATCCCTGACTTACGCTGACATTCCATTTATTGCCGGTTGGTTTCTCACCCCACAGGTATCCTATCTCTATTTCAGGATCCTGCAGATTGTTGGAACTTTTGAGATCCTCCATGTCGACAGCAAGCGACAGCGAATCGACTGCAAGCGAATAGCTGCCGGAAGCCATTATATAGGCCTCACGGTTGAAATCCAATGCAGTCTGCGCCGACGCTGCGACTGGCGATATAATAGCCAAAAACAATAGTATCGATTTCATTTCCGTTGATTATATGTTTCTGAAATTCTGTAAATGACCGGTACAACAACAAGGTTGAGGAAAGTGGACGTCAGCAGTCCGCCGAGAATCACTATAGCCATAGGGGATTGTATCTCATTGCCCGGCTCTGATCCTCTTACAGCAAGAGGAATGAGTGCGAGCGCCGATGTCAGTGCCGTCATGATGATAGGATTAAGACGGTCGACCGATCCATGGCGGATACGTTCTGACAATCCTTCTCCTTCGGCTTTGAGAGTGTTATAGCGCGATATAAGAAGCATTCCGTTGCGGGTGGCTATGCCGAGCAGCGCTATAAAGCCGATAATGGCCGGAATATTGATTTCGCCGGATGTGACACGAAGTATAAGAATACCACCTATCATGGCCAGCGGCATATTGATCATGATGATAAGCGGCTGCCTGAAGTTCTTATATTCCTGATATAGCAGCAACAGGATCACCAACAGAGCGGCGGCTGAAGCCAACAGAAGAGTGCGCGAAGCTGATGCCTCGCTTTCAAACTGTCCGCCGTAAGCGATGTGATAGCCTTCAGGAAGTGTGACATCTGCATCGATGCTGCTCCTGATATCATTGATGACGCTGCGAAGATCGCGCCCGTCGACGTTGGCCGAAACGACAGTCCGGCGGCTGACATTCTCGCGGTTGACTGTATTTGGACCGGTCGTGGAAACGATCTCGGCGACGTAGCTCAAGGGTATCGGACCCTGATCGCTCTCTACGGTTATTTCCGACATATTGTCGATAGTAGAGCGGGCTCTGTCGGAAGCTTTTACAGTCACATCATAGGGCATATTGCCCTCATATACCTGCGATACGGGCTGTCCGGCAATCATAACGTTGATGGCTCTGGCCAGTGCCTGATTGGTGACCCCATACTTGGCCATCATGATACGTCGCGGCCTGATATCAATCTGCGGGCGTCCGGTGGCCTGCTCTACATTTACATCCACCACTCCCGGGATCTGCTTTATATTTTCGCCGATCTGAAGCGACAGATGATGCAGCGTCTCAAGATTGTCGCCAAAGATCTTGATGGCTATCTGTGCTTCTGTGCCTGAAAGCATCGCGTCGATGCGATGACTTATGGGCTGTCCGATTTCGATATTGACACCGGGCAAAGCCGACAGGTTATGGCGGAGTTCGTTGACCATTTCACGTCGCGATCGTCCGTCAAGACGATATGGCGCTTCAATCTCCGAAACGTTGGCGCCGAATGAATGCTCGTCGAGTTCGGCACGGCCGGTTTTTCGGGCGGTGGTGATGATCTCCGGTGTGGAAAGAATGATGCGTTCGGCCTCACGTCCGACCTTGTCGCTCTCCTCAAGAGATATGCCGGGAAGCGCACTGATGTTGATCGTCAGCGATCCTTCATTGAACGGAGGCAGGAAGCTGCGACCAAGCGTGAAGAATATTCCGGCTGCGACCATAAAGAGCAGGGCAGTGGTAACCAACACAATGCGCTGACGGCGCATAGCCCAGTCGAGCAGACCGGCATAGACGGCACGTATCTTCCGTGTCAGCCACGGATCTTTGTCGAGTGCCTTAGCCGCTCTCTCCGAGCCAAGCAGATAGCTGCAGAGAACGGGGGTGACTGTGAGCGCCACGATCGTGGATGCTGTCAGAGCCACTATAAACGATATGCCGAGCGGTTTAAGCATGCGGCCCTCTATACCTGAAAGAAAAAATAGCGGCAGGAAGCTTGCTATGATGATCAGTGATGAGTTGAGGATTGGTAGACGCACTTCTCGCGATGCTTCGTAGACGATGCTGATCACCGGCTGGCGTGACGAAGGGGGCATCAGGTGGTTGGATTTAAGCCGTCGATATACATTCTCCACATCCACTATGGCATCGTCCACAAGCGATCCGATTGCGATCGCAATGCCTCCGAGGCTCATGGTGTTGATCGTAAATCCCAACTTGCCAAGAATAAGCAGTGTGACAATGATGGAAAGTGGAAGCGCTACAAGCGAAATCAATGTCGTGCGCAGATTCATAAGAAAGAAAAACAACACCACGATGACAAAAACCGCGCCTTCGAACAGTGAGGTCTGCAGATTGGATATAGATGCATCGATGAAATCGCTCTGCCTGAATATGTCGGTCGACACGTGGATGTCGGCGGGAAGTGTGGCAGTGATATCGTCAAGAGCCGATATGATATTATTTGTCAACTCCTTGGAGCCTTGATGCGGCTGCTTGGTGACTGTGATAAGCACAGCCGGTTCAGCATTGACCGATGCGGCTCCGAGCCGTGGTGTCTGCGGTCCGAGCTTCACTTCGGCAATATCGGCGATAGTCACATGTTTTCCCGACGACGTTGCCACTGCCGCAAGCTCTATTTCCTCAGCCCTGACAGTCGTGATATCACCCTTGATCAGGTATTCGTTGCCATAATCGTAAAGGATGCCTCCCGAAGCATTGTCGTTGAAAGATTCCACAGCCTCCATGACGTTGTCAAGACTCACGCCGTGATGCATCATTCTTTCGGGAGAGAGCAAAATCTGGTATTCCTTGACGTCACCGCCTATCACCGACACCTGCGAAACGCCTTCAAGCGAAAGCAGGCGAGGAGTTATGATCCTGTCGGCAATCGACCGGAGCTGCATCATTGATGTGGAATCGCTTGTCAGGCCGATAATCAGCATTTCGCCGAGTATTGACGACTGCGGCCCAAGGGTCGGAGCGCCGACCGACGAGGGAAGCCCCGATGCCACAGCCGACAGTTTTTCGCCTACGGTCTGGCGGCATTTGTAGACATCGGAATCCCAGTCAAACTCCACCCATACGATTGAGAATCCTGTAGATGACGAAGAGCGCACCCGTCTGACTCCGGTAGCTCCGTTAAGCGCCGTTTCAATAGGGAATGTAACTGTTTTTTCCACCTCTTCAGGCGCCATTCCAGGAGCTTCAGTCATCACTACCACCGTGGGCGCATTGAGATCGGGGAAAATATCGACATCGGTGCGAAGCATGGTCAGACAACCCCAGATGAGCAACAGCCCGGATATAATGAGTGTGATCGCTCTGTTGGAGAGCGATATCCTTAATATCTTGTTTAGCATATCGTCAAAAAAATCAATGATTATGAGAATGTCCTTCAGGAGCATTCCCCTTGGTTTCAGCAAGTTTGACGAACACAGTGCCTTCGGTCACGACTTCATCGCCGGGCTTCAGTCCGCTTTTAATCTCTATCATCCGGCCATCGGTCATTCCGCACGTTACTGGCACTTTTTCATATCCGTGATCGTCTATGCGACGATAAGCGAATGTCTGTCCCTGCTGTTCGGTTACAGCCTCAGCCGGGATAGAAATAACGTCAGGTATTGGCTGTGACAACATATTGACTTCGGCGAATGCACCTGGGCTGACAGAACCGTCGTTGACAAAAGAAAATATGACTGTCACATATCCCTGTCTTGATTCAGTGGCGTTGCCTGAAACTACGCCCTCTTTGCGGCCATCGAGCTCGCTGAGCGCAATCCATCGGTCGGATCCGGGAGTAAGAATGTTGCATGAAGTCACTCCGGCAAGAGCAGGGTAGTACTTTTCAGCAACCTCGATTCTTAAGGTCAAGCGTCCCTGCCGTACAACTGTGGCTATTGGCGTACCGACGCCTACGATCTCATTGTTATTAGCCGGCAATGCGGCGACAATGCCGGCGATCGGCGATGTGACTCTGCCTGATGCCGCAGTCGACGAATAGGCCGCCTGAGCCTCTTGATAGGCCTGACGTGCGGCATTCAGATCGCGTGCTGTGACGATGCCGTCGGCATACAGAGGAGTGATTCTATCCAATTCGCGGCGGGCGGCATCCATACGAGCCTTGGCTGCGGCATCGACATTGCCTCCACTTACGCCTTCAGGCCGTATATCGGCTATAAGCTGGCCTGCGCTGATTGACGAACCCACCGAAATACGGCTTGCAAATGTAAGTCGTCCGGCGACAGGACTGCTTATCATGATGTTGCTTTCAGGTGCGTATTCTATTGAACCACTTGCTGGAATGATGCTATGGAATTCAGCCGGAGCAATAGTTGTAGTCTTGATTCCGAACCGTTCGGCTTCTTCATGATGTATCACGATTTCCTCACCGTGATCATGATCGAGATGTGCTTCCTCTTTTGATTCCGCATGGTGGTGTTCCCCGCACGACATGACTGAAAAGGCCGCGACAAAGCAGGGGAGTATAATACTGATATTCCGATTCATATTTGTTTCAGATGTATAGTTAGAGCTTTATTTAACGTGTAGATATTTTCTATGACAGAAATATCATGCACACGGTGGTGCTCTGAAACTAATGTATCTGAATGGTTTATCGGATAATACGGGATATTGATATTCGGTCTTTAGCTTGGTGACTGCAAACAAAAGGATCGGACACCAGCCATAAGCGGGACAAAGATCCGACAGGATATCAAACTGCTGCACTGACACACAGTGTTCTATACGTTTTTGGTCGGTAACCGACGGCAGATGCAGCGAACATTCATCGGGTTCGGATCCGATGTCATTTTTGTCAGCATGATGATCTGACGCAGCGACATGCATGCAAAGATGCCCGTCATTATCATGATGATGAAACTGCAGACAGCCGCACAACATCAACATAACCGAAACGGCCAATACGGTCATAAACCGCATGGCTGAACGGTTTATGACCGTTGCTATTGTTGATGATAATATGGCTGACTGCATGCAATATAATCGTGATCTGGTTCTTTTCGCAAAGTTACGTAATGTATCTTTATTTTCAAAATATCAGGGTTTTGAATATCTGAATATCCATCATTAACGACTTTTACGATTCTGACTGATGACATGGTAGGATACCCATTTTCACGACTATATACTTTTTGCCCATAACCGCTATTATGTAAAATTGCGCGGCAAAGGATAGGACATAAAGGGAATCCTCTGCTCCAAACTCTCCGGAAATATACTATATAGAGCTAATCGGACATATAAGACATATAAGACAGATAAAACCTATGGACTTGGTCTCATAAAGAAAAAGCTATGATATGTAATTGGCTGTGCCAATAAAGTGACTAAATTCGCGTTGTCATAATATGCAGGTCTGATAATACAAACATAAAACAATCTGCTAATACGAGCATCATAGGGTCTGCTGATACAGGCCACCAAATTTCATCTTGTAATGCCAATCACAGAGAACCCGATATCGGTAATATCAACACAGGAATCCATATCCAAAGACAGGCCCGATATTTCAGTCATCGTAGTGACCTATAATCAGGAGGCCACAATAGCCCGATGTCTGGAATCGATTGTCGCCCAGCGCTTCAACGGACGAATAGAAATAGTGATAGGTGAAGATGGCTCAAACGATGCGACAGCTGAGATATGCCGAAAATATCAGACAGACTATCCCGACAGAATACGACTATATTGCAACCGAAGGAACAAGGGGCTGATCGACAACTACTTCGACACTATGCTGAATTGCACAGGCCGATACCTGGCCGACTGTGCGGGCGACGACAGCTGGAGTGATCCGTATAAATTGCAGAAACAGTTTGATTTTTTGGAACAGAACAGCCATGTGGGGCTGGTACACACGGCATGGGAGTTTCACGACATCATCAACGGACAGACAATCTCCTATCGGCATAACAGTGAGAAAACAATAGTCTTTGAAAAGGGAAAGATTTTGATGCCACTTCTCAACAGAGAGTTAAGACCATACCCACATCTATCGACGGCATTGTGGCGGCGTGACGCCATGATGGCCGAATACCTAAAAGATCCGCAACTGTTCAGACATAGCGATAATACATGTGAGGATCTACAGATCATTGCCGCCATGGCATCGCGCATGGCTGTAGCCTATCTGCCAGATAAAACGTTGTTGTACAGTGTTGGGCACAAATCAGTCAGCTCAGAGGAATCTTTTTCGAAGACATTTGACTTCTATATCGGTACGGTTAGACTGACCAGACGACTCCATCTGAAATATGCTGTAGCCGACAGCGATATGCGTCTCTATTATCGCAACATCATGGATTTTCTTGCCGCCCAGATAATCCACGGCCATCTGACTGACCGTGTGACTCCCCTACGCTCCCTTGCTGATTATCTGCCGTTCAGACCGTCAGCCAAATATCGGTTGATAATGGCTGCCATGCGCTTCAAGGGGATCTCATGGGTCGCGGCAAAGCTATATCACCGGATTTCGAAACGGAAAGTAGTCAAATCACTATCGGACGCCGAATAGGGTACGAACGACAGATTTCCGCCAAGAGCTATCATGATGCGCCGGCTCAAAGCCAGACCGATCCCCTGCCCGTCGCTACGGGTGGTAAAGAACGGTACAAAAATATCATTAGCTACGGCATCGGATATTCTCGGGCCGTTATTTGACACATCTATGACCACATTCTCATCAGCCGAAACCCGTACTCGGATATATAATCGTGGAGTCACGACTGTTTCCATCACCTGAAAGGCATTAAGAACGACATTGCCGACTGCGCGCCCCAACAATGCCGGATCGGTCCAGGCCATCACACTGCCGTCGCACACTATTGACACGTCAGCATTACCAGCGCCTTGACACGACTGCAATATATCTTCAAGAAGCGGTCTGATCTCCACGAGCCTCATGCTCGGCTCCGCGATATGCGAAAAAGATCTAACACCGTTGACAAACTCCTTTATATCACCGCATATACGACTTATAGCCGATAAGCCTCTCACGGCTTCATCCGAATCGCTTTCTTCTTTCAGCATATCAGCTATGGACACTATGGGAGTAAGCGAATTGTTGATTTCATGCACCAACATCCTTGTCAGCCTGATCCACGACTCAGTTTCGTTGCGCTCTATCTCCCGGCTTATGTCAGTAATAACAATCGTTGTCAATGTCTTTTCGGCGACTTCAAGCACGCGGGCGTGGATATGCAGCACTCTGCGACCCGAACAGCCATCACCGATATCCTTACGGCACTCCCCTCCTGAAGGCATTTCGATTATGCTCCTGGCGATATCCGGCGCACACTCCTGCAGACGATCGATATGTGTCAGTACACTGACACCCAATATTTCCAATGCCTTGTCATTGGCCATCAAGACATATCCCCGACTATCCACCAGGATCACGCCCGAGCTGATATGACGCAATATTGTAGAGTGGACAAGTTCCTGTTCTACTGCGTTTTTCTTTAATTTTCTCAGAATACCAGCGATATCATAGAGCTGCAGGGCCGTTTCTTCCGACAGACCGGTAATACGTCGCGAATAATCGTCATTGCGCAAAGCATCAAGCAGCAGGCCTACAGCTCTTCTCTCACGCGTCGTCTTAACGAATACATTACGTGTTGCCCATGCCACGAAAGCCATAGATATCAGACCGAAAATCCACTCTCCCGATTTAAGCAGGGCTCCGGCCAGCCCCGAAGCAATCACCAAGAGCGCAATGGAGATCCACAATTTTTTCATAGAGCGTAGCGTCGCATTTTGTTGTAGAGTGTCTGTCGGGTGATGCCGAGCTGCTGTGCTGCCGCACTGAGATTGCCTTTGCATGCGTCAATGGCCTCACTGATCATCTGTCGCTCCATCTCCTCTATAGTCATTGCAGCCTTAGGTATCTCCGGGCTCACAGAAGCCACAGTCGACAGCTCGAAATCAGAAGCCGAAAGCGTGTCGGATGATCCGGATATTATCACGGCCTTCTCCACAGCATGACGTAGTTCTCTGATATTTCCGGGCCAATGATAGCCTACAAGACGGTTTGCCGCACTATCGCTGAGAGACATTTCGCATCCGCGGTATCGCGTTCCGAACTCTGCCGCAAAGCGTCGGGCAAGCACCAGAATGTCGTCTTTTCGCTGCCGCAACGGTGGAAGATGCAGACGTATGGTGTTGATTCTATATAACAGATCCTCTCTGAACGCTCCATCAGCCACCATGGCGTCGATATTGCGATTAGTGGCACATATAAGCCTGATGTCAAACGATACCGGATGATTGGATCCAAGCGCGGTCAACTGGCGGTTTTGCAAAGCCGACAGCAATTTGGCCTGCAGATGCAGCGGCATATTTCCGATCTCATCCATAAACAGAGAGCTGCCCGAAGCCTCTGCCAACTTGCCCTTGCGATCAGAAACCGCGCCGGTAAACGCTCCTTTTCGATGTCCGAACAGCTCGCTCTCAAAGAGAGTTTCGCTGACAGCTCCCATGTCGACCTTAAGCATCGGACGCTCTGCTCTCCCTGACAAGCGATGAATCTCCTCGGCAAGCAGTTCCTTTCCGGTACCGTTTTCGCCTGTTATAAGCACTGTGGCATCGGTAGCAGCCACTTTCCCGACAAGATCTTTAAGCCTCGACATTTCATCGGATTCTCCCCAGTACATGACCGGACTGCATGAAACATCACGATGTTTTCTGACCTTTGAGGCCGCGGCGATCAATATCTCCACTATGCGGTCGTTATCCCACGGTTTCTGTATGAAATCTGCAGCTCCTGCCTTGATGCCTTTGATAGCCAAAGGAATGTCAGCGAATGCGGTCATCAGCACAACCGGAAGCTGCGGATAGGTTGCCCGTAGTCTTTCGAGCCAGTATAGTCCTTCATTGCCATTATTGAACGCTGACGTAAAGTTCATGTCGAGCAACACCACATCCGGACGCCCGTCAGCCACAGCCGACATTATCACCGCCGGATTACGAATAAGCGTGACCTGCCTGAAGTGTCGCCTGAGCAACAATTCCAACGCTTCAAGCACACCACGGTTGTCGTCGGCCACGAGTATATGACTGTCATTCTTCATTTGATGCAAAAGTAGGTATTTTTTTGTTGCGATACTATGCCGCATACGCCTCACTGACGGCCATACAATAAAGAGTGTGGCCGCATCCGTGTCAATTAATTTTACAGCAGTGTAAAAATATCGAACAATCTGACTTCTGACTATCGAACAATTGATGCTAATTATCAACACTTTGCATTTTTGGCACAATAAATGCATCATTATACGTCAAAACCAACCATAAAAAATCACTACAATGCAAAAAATTAATTTCGCGATCCGCACCCTCTTGCACTCACGGGGATCCACACTCGTGAAAATACTGTCAATCGGGCTTGGACTCGCAATGAGCTGCTTCCTGTTCGCGAGAGTGGCTTACGACAATCTTATTGACACTTGCTTCAATGATTACGGACGCATATATCAGCTAAACATGCAGTTTAAGATCGGAGGCAACGAGTTGTCATGGCAGGAAATGTGTGTCGGAAAACTCACTGAAGGAGTCTACAGTGCCCTCGGAGAAGATATGGTTGAGGCGGCTGTGATGACACGACGCTTTTTCGGCAACAACATATCACGAGACAATGAAATTCTTCCAGGCATAGTAATGGTGGCCGACTCACTGTTTTTCAAAACATTCGGAGTCGAAATCATAGATGGCGACCATAATGGGCTCGCACAGCCGGGCAAAATGTACATAAGCGACCGTATGGCCAGAAAATACTTTGGCGACGAATCACCTGTCGGACGAATGCTGACGGGCTGGGATGATATTCCGATTCAGGTCAGCGGAGTGTATCGCGACTGGGGTGAAGAGAGCACCATCAACACTGACTTCATTGTGTCACTTTCGACCTTGCTGGAGAACCACTGGGGCGGCCTTGGATGGAAAGGCGGGGATTCATGGTTTGATTACATTCTGGTTAAGGATGGAACTGACCCTGAAGCCCTAAACCGTAAAATAATGGAGGTGATCGAAGCCAATGTGCCACCAACTGATGATTTCTCGCTAAAAGCGGCCGCCATACCTCTGCGCGATGTGTACCGGGGGCAGGAGTCTGTCAGAATGTCGACCTGGACTCTGTCGCTTCTCGCCACCCTTATTCTGATCGTGACCGCTCTCAACTACGTGCTGCTGTCGCTGTCGGCTCTGAGCCGCCGCGCCAAAGCCATAGGCGTGCACAAGTGTTCCGGCGCCGGCCGAGGCACGATATTCGCAATGTTTGCCATAGAAACATTGATCATAATCGCTGTCGGGCTTGTTTTTGCAGCCTTCTGCTTCTATGTGGCACGCCGGTTTGCACAAGAAAGCATCTACGACAATTTCGCCGCCTATATTTCGGCCGACCGTCTTTGGGTGGTTGCCGGAGTCGTAGTGCTCACATTCGGCATCGCTGCACTTATACCGTCGGTAGTATTCAGCAAGATACCTGTCAGTCAGGTTTTCCGACGTTTTGTAGAGAAAAAACACCGATGGAAACACTCTCTGCTTTTCGTGGAATTTGCCGGAATGTCGCTCATGGGCGGCCTGTTGGCCATGGTCATAGCCCAATATCACTATATAATGGATCTCGATCCGGGATATGAACCTGATAATGTGGTGTGCATCACCCGCTCCAACGACGGCAAAGAACATCGTGAGGCTTTGATGAAAGTTTATGCTTCGCTTCCATACGTAGATCAGGTGGCAATAGGCAGCATGCCTCCGGGATATGGATATAGCGGCGAGTTTGTACGCGATGACCACGGATCCCCACTGTTTTCTTCGCGCTATGACAATTGGAATAACAAAGATTTTGCCGAACTCATGGGCTTCAGACTCCTGCATGGCAGATATCCGGAGGCCACCGACGGCTCGGAAGCCGTGATCAATCAGGAGTTTGCCAGACTGATGGGGTGGAAGGATAATGATGCCGTAGGCCGACAGTTCAGGATATCCGACCAGAATGTGACTGTGTGCGGAATAATAAAAGATTTCATAACCGGCACTTTGTATCAGGAACAACAACCTTACATGGCCATGACCGAAGACAACGGATGGAGTCAGCGTTTTTTCCTGAAACTCAAGGAACCGTTCGGACAAAGCTATGCAAGCCTTATGGCCGATGAGAAAGAACTCATGGAGGGAGCATCGAATTTCAGCTGCGTCAGCCTCGGCACTCAATACCGGCAGACGTATCATAGCGTGGAAGTGTTCCGCACCATGATAATGACCGGAGCTATCATATTACTTTTTATCAGCATGATCGGGCTCTTCGGCTATATGCGCGACGAGATGCACCGTCGCAGCCGTGAGATCGCAATTCGTAAAGTCAACGGCGCCTCTACAGCCGAGGTCATAGAGATGATATGCCGTTCAGTAATGACAGTAGCCATACCGGCAGTGATATTCGGTTCGGTGGCCGCATGGCTCATCGGCCGCTATTGGCTCGAACAATTCAGCGTGCAGGCTCCGTCGATAACAGCGATGTATCTATTGTCGGGTATCATTATTCTTATTTTGATCGCTCTGGCATCAACCGGCATGACACTGCGTACAGCCAACGAAAACCCGTCAAAATCTCTGCGTTCGGAATAATCGGCTCAACATTTGTTTTGAACGAAACATAACTGAATACAACAGACACTCATGATACAGATCAAACAACTCAACAAAGTGTTCCGCACATCGGATGTGGAAACTCAGGCTCTCAACAATGTGAATCTCGACATAGCCAAAGGCGACTTCGTGGCTATAATGGGGCCTTCGGGATGCGGCAAATCAACCCTACTGAACATCATCGGACTGCTCGACAATCCGACATCGGGCAATTACCTGCTCGACGGCATAGAAATGGGCTCGCTCAAAGAGAGCCAGCGCACATCACAGCGCAAAGGGCGCATAGGATTCGTATTCCAGAGCTTCAACCTTATCGACGAGCTGACAGTGGCCGAAAACATCGAACTCCCGCTCACATATCTCGGAGTACCCAAAAAGGAGCGACGCATAAAGGTCGACAACCTGCTGCAACGGCTCAATCTGTCGCATCGCTCGCGTCACTATCCGCAACAGCTGTCGGGCGGACAACAACAGCGTGTGGCTATCGCAAGAGCCATTGTCGGCGATCCGGTGATACTTCTTGCCGACGAGCCGACCGGCAACCTCGACTCATCCAACGGACGGGAAGTGATGGAGCTGCTCACTTCGCTCAATCGCGAGGGCACCACGATAGTTATGGTGACCCACTCCCAGCGCGATGCATCATACGCCCGACGGACAATCAACCTGTTTGACGGATCGGTCGTGACCGACGAAACGGCGGAACGAGATACTGTCAACGACGACAGACACGAGATGTGACCGGGCACAATGACTGAATGCGCGGCGGCCTGGCATCCACTACTGCCAGACCGCCGCGCATTGTGTACACACCCCTCTGGAGATATTTCCATGACATAAAAAAGAGAGGCGCCTTCACAGGTACCTCCCCTTCCATTCATCACATTATGCTTTGTCTTGTGCTTGTTGTATTGTGTGTCAGTAACGCGAGCTGACGACGTCCCAGTCTATGATGCTCCACAGAGCATTGAGGGCGTCGCCACGCCGGTTTTGATAATCAAGGTAATATGCATGTTCCCACACATCAAATGCGAGCAACGGAGTCAGACCGTCGGTGAGAGGATTGTCGGCATTGGATGACTGTGTTATGAACAGTTTTCCATCATTGTCCTTAGACAGCCATACCCAGCCCGAACCGAAAAGCGAAACACCGGCTCCCACAAAATCCTCTTTGAATTTCTCAAATGATCCGAACTGACTGTCGATAGCTTTGCGAAGATCTCCTTCGGGCTCACCGCCGCCATCAGGCGAAAAGGTGAAGAAGTAGAATATATGATTCCACGCCTGGGAAGCATTATTGAAAAGCGGACCGCTGGCGCTGCGGATTATGTCCTCAAGTTGCATGTCGGCATATTCGGTCCCTTCTATCAGACGGTTAAGATTGTCGATATAGGCCTTTTCGTGTTTCCCATAATGAAAATCGACTGTTTCCTGCGAAATAGCCGGTGCCAGTTCGTCGGGAGCGTATGGTAGTTTTGGCTGAATGTATGTAGGCATTTTCATCGCTGTGAGTTTAACGGTTTGGTTTTGTCAATGCACAAATATAACACAGTTGCGGCTGATTATGTTCATAAATTTTCCGAAAGCCATGCAAAAATTCTGTCATATAACGGATATCTCACATCCGGCGAAGACAATATAAGGTCGTGCATGCCGCCTTCAACCTCAAGCGGAGTCACCTTATGACCCAGACGCATCCCTACCCGGCGGATGTCGGCCACGTCGAGCACTGCATCGGCCCGCTGTGCTTCGGGAGTCCACTTGTCGCCCTTGTAGCTGCGTGCCGAGTACATAAGCAGTATCGGCACTTTGATGGCATAGGGATGCCGTTTGAGACTGAGCTGTGCGCGTTCGATAGCCCTGATCCATCCGGCATCCACGTCGGAGGAATCATGTAGTTTCCATGCACGGTTGTAACTCCACTCCCCATGCCATCGGGCATCAAGGCTTTCGCCATAGACCGAACCACTCTGAGGGATCGTCAGAGAAGGGAAAATGCGACCAAGCCCGGCAATGGCCGGCACCAGTATTCTGGCAGGCAACGCGAGATTCCATTCCAGAAACGGACTGTTCAGTATCAGCGCATGCACAGCTGTCGGCGGATTGTGCTCCATGTAACACGATGCCACCAATCCTCCTGTGGAATGCCCCATGATGGCTATACTGTCGATGCCGGCATCGGTCATGATACTTATGGCGGAATCTATGTCGGCGAAATATTCACTGATCTTTCTGACAAGAAAAGGCTTCTGGCCCGGCATGAGCGACCGACCGTAACGACGGAGATCCACAGCATAAAACCTGTAGCCATGCGAATCGAATTGCTGAGCCATCTCCTTCTGAAAAAAATAGTCGTTGAAACCGTGGATATACAGAACACCCTTGCGCGACTTTTCGGCAGCACCATGGGCGTCGTATCTTACTACTGTGCACCGTACACTGCCGGCATAATCATCAGGTTGCGCCACATAGCTTTTTTCGAATCCGCGGCCAAGCGAATCAGGGAGCCAGTCGGCAGCCGACAATGACGTTGAAACCGCGAACAGACCCAGCGCAATGGCACCCCTGATCAACAATGTGTGTAAAAGACGTAGTATTGCCATATTAAAACAACGACAGAAAAACACGATTGTTTCATCTTTTTTCTTTAATTTTGCACTATCGGCCTAACCGCCAATAATCCACAACAGACAGATGGCAAAAAAAACAATCACAGATTTCACAATCAAATCGGCACAACATCTGTCGGAGGCATATACCCTCCTCAAGCTGACTCCGACAGACGGCACGGAAGTGACTACAGCCATGCCCGGACAGTTTGTACAGGTAGCAGTCCCCGACGCTCCGAACACATTTCTGCGCCGACCGATATCGGTCAACTTCATAGACCGTAGCGACAACACCCTCTGGCTTCTTGTCAGAAACGCCGGAGAGGGCACTTCACGGCTCTGCGAAATGAAGACCGGAGAACATCTCAACATCATATTGCCTCTTGGCAACGGATTCTCAATGCCTGAAGAAAACAACAGCACACCTAAGAGGCTGCTACTCGTTGGCGGCGGTGTTGGCGTGGCTCCATTGCTTTATCTCGGCCATGCTCTTGCCGGCGGCGGCCACACTCCGGAGTTTCTGCTTGGAGCGCGCAGCTGCGCCGATCTGCTCGAGCTTGATGAATTCAAACGCATAGGCACCGTACATGTAGCCACCGACGACGGATCGGCCGGAGTTCATGGGCTCGTCACCCAGCATCCGGTAATAAACAGTCAGGACATAGACTGCATCTATTGCTGCGGACCGGCGCCTATGATGAAAGCCGTGGCCGCCATAGCACGGCAAAACAACGTCGCTTGCGAAGTTTCACTCGAAAACATGATGGCCTGTGGACTCGGCGCCTGCTTATGCTGCGTGGAAAACACAGTGAAAGGCAATGTGTGCGTGTGCACCGAAGGACCCGTATTCAACATAACACAACTGACATGGCAGTAGACTTGACCACCCGAATAGGATCGCTGACGCTCAAGAATCCGGTGCTTACGGCTTCGGGCACATTCGGCTACGGCGAGGAGTTTTCCGATTTCATAGATCTCAACCGCCTCGGAGGCTTTATAATCAAAGGCACCACACTGCATGCCCGAGAGGGAAATCCATATCCGCGCATGGCCGAAACGCCATCGGGCATGCTCAACGCCGTAGGGCTACAGAACAAAGGCATCGACTATATGATCGACCACATCTATCCGCGCATAAAACACGTAGACAGTGAGATCATAGTCAATGTGTCGGGAGCTTCGCCTGAGGATTATGCTGAGGTATGCCGCAGAATAGCGGACAGAACTTCGATCAATGCCGTGGAGATCAACATATCGTGCCCCAACGTCAAACAGGGAGGCATGGCATTCGGCACCACTACCGAAGGCGCTGCCGCAGTCACACGTGCCGTGAGAGAGGCGTTTCCGGGAGTTGTCATTGTCAAACTATCGCCTAATGTCACCGACATAACCGAGATAGCCCGGGCAGTAGAAGCCGAGGGCGCTGACGCGGTTTCGCTCATCAACACACTCATGGGAATGGCAGTGGATGTCGAACGCCGTCGTCCATGCCTGTCGACTGTCACAGGAGGCCTCTCCGGACCCGCAGTAAGACCGGTGGCCGTAAGAATGGTTTGGCAGACCGCAAAGGCCGTAAAAATACCCGTAATAGGCCTCGGAGGCATCATGAACGGACGCGACGCACTTGAGTTTATCCTTGCCGGCGCCTCAGCTATTGAAATAGGCACAGCCAACTTTATAGACCCACAGGCAACTATCAAAGTAATTGACTACATCGACGATTATTGCCGACGCCACGGAGTTGACAATATCAACGACCTGATAGGAGTAATCTGAAACCGGTCCTTACCGCTCCAATAGCGTCAGGAATCGCCGGCGGAATCAATCCTTCCGCTGATCCTTTGGCACGAAAGCCTCGAAACTATTATCGTTATAATAAATTATAATGTTTACAATCTTCTTCTCCCCTGACACACCGGGGACGAAGGAGATTGTTTTTTTATCCACATTTGCGGATACCGGCGATACTTTTTCGTCAACGTTCACACCACTGTTTTCAAACGCCACAGAGCTATCATCCACCGTAGAGCCGAAATCTGCTAAAACAGTATCAGCTGACGAAGATTTATTACCGAAATCTATTGTCTGTTGCGACATCTGATTTACAGACAATTCTGCTGCTTCAGCGTCCATTTCACTCCCTGGTTGAGCCTCTGAGGTTTCATTATTTCCACCAAGCAGCATATCTCCCTCGCCACACAGCAACCACAGAATGTTAAGCCGTGGGAAACGCACATGAAGTTTACGCAACACATCATCACTGATCTTCTGGTTGCGACCTTTTAACAACTGCGTCATGGAAGGACGCGGAATACCACAGCTGTCAGCCACCTGAGTTATAGGCATTCCCAGCTGGTTAATAAAGGAATTTAGTCTTGCAACGATGTCCATCTGAATTTGTGTTTGCATTATTCGATGATGCAAATATAATCACACATTTTGAATAATGCAAATTTCATTTTACGCACGCTGTTATTTTATTTCGCAAACGATGTTTACATCCACAATCCAACAGCACACAACCCGCGACGTAATATATTAAAGCATCACTACATATATTGACATGTATAAGTATGACATTCAGTAACATAACTTAATGAATCAAACCGAAATACGCACATCAATCAATAATTCTGGTGAATTTATTGAAGAGATTGTTTATATTTTTAACGTAATTCGCATGATTTTCAAGCAAAACAGCTACCTGCACAATATTTGTTAACAGCTATTCGCAGAGATCTTAACTGCATTTGTGAATTACAGAGATTGATTTAGAAATGCATCACTTTGGCTATTGCAACTCTAAATTCCCGTTGTTGTTACATTTGTAAATAGCGGTATTTGCAATCGAAAATCATTCACTTTTGAAATCTCAGCCTTCTCTTGTTCCCGTTTGCATTGTTTTGTTTCTATTTGCAAACACAATACTGTTTAGATCCCCAATTTGCAGATTGAAATCTTTTTCGGGACTCAATATTATAACAACTACTACTCCCTCAACAGATAGCTCCTTCCGGTTAAAGATTGTGTATTTCGTTAAAATTAACCATATTACAACTATATTAGCACCACTCCCCCTTTCAATTTTACGACAATTTTCCAAATAACAGTCCACTGACAACCTCCTGAGATTTGAAAATTAGAATTCATTTCAGTACTCCGACGAGCATTTTCAAATCTCAGGCTATAGGATAGTCCAAAGATCCCGCTGATGATGCGATTGAAGATTCCGTTATGACGATTCGCTCCAGAAAAGCCATGCTTTTCATCATAGATGTTTGCCCATGTCAATGCAAAAGATTAAATTTGAACGTCCGTTTATCACGGACTTACAGGACAACCCTTTTCTAAACTTATCAAAGCATTTTATGCTATCAAGACATGAATGACATCACGGAACTTTTCGGCCACTATCTAAGTCAATATGGCAGCATTGACATAGCTGAGTCGGAATTCAAAAAAAACATCCATGAAGACAAAGATCTCCATGATGCTTACCGCGAATGGTGCCACATGGTAGGCAGTTCCGAGAAGAACGGTTTTAAGGATTATTGCGAGGAGGTCATCCGTTCGCAGGATGATGTTTGGCAGACACTGAATGACAACGACGATGACAACTTCTGAAACCATACTACATCGAATTCTACCGCCTGAAGGCGCATACGCTCCCGCTGTATTGCTCGCGTGGCCACATGCCGATACAGACTGGATGCCGATATTAGACCGGGTCGACCGTTGCTACCGAGATATAACTGAAGCACTCGCCTCCCTCGAAATACCGGTATTGATAGTCCACCCCGACGCTGATGAGATCAGACGATCACTTCCTTCGGATGTTGCGAAATCGGTCGTGCCCTTTAACTTCATGACCAATGACACATGGACACGCGACTATGGCCAGATAACCGTTAAAGAGAACCACAAATGGATAGTCTGCGACTTCAAGTTCAACGGCTGGGGGTTAAAGTTTGCAGCTGACCGCGACAATCTTGTCACTTCAGCGCTACATAATGCAGGAATCATAGGCGGCGGTTATGAGAACCAGCTTGGATTTGTTCTGGAAGGCGGCTCAATCGAGAGCGACGGGCAAGGGACGATACTCACCACATCGCGCTGCCTGCTATCGCCCAACCGCAACGGCGATCTTGACCGGGCGGCTGTAGAGCTGGCTTTAGTCAAAAAACTTGGAGCAAAAAGGGTGCTGTGGCTGGACCATGGCGGACTCGACGGCGATGACACCGACAGCCATATCGACACACTGGCTCGCCTCGCTTCCGCCGACACGATTGTCTACACCGGCGCCGGCGAAATCAAAGGATCGCAACGCGACGGCCTGCTGAAGATGCGGGCGCAGCTGGCCACATTCACGACCGACCGAGGCAAACCATACACGCTGGTGGAGTTGCCGCTGCCTCGACCGATGAAAGATGACAACGGCGATCCGCTTCCTGCAACATATTGCAATTATCTCGTCACCCCGTCAGCCATACTGATGCCGACATACAATCAGTCCGATCTCGACACCGAAGCTGCGCAAATCCTCGAACGAGTGTATGCACGTCAGGTCATCGGGATCGACTGCAGTGTGCTTGTAGAGCAGCACGGATCATTGCATTGCGCTACAATGCAGATACCCCGCCAGCTCATCAATAACACCGGTATATAAGAGTGGCAAAACGAAGGTTACCACACCCACTATCAATTATCAGCTTATGAAGTCAACACTTGAAATAGGAATAATACAGCAATCCAAGACAGCCGATATCGCCGACAACCGACGTCGTCTTGCCGAAGCAGTAGGACAGCTCGCCGCTAACGGCGCAAAACTGATCGTCAACCAGGAACTGCATGACACATTGTATTTCTGTCAGACAGAATCCGTGGAATGCTTCGATCTGGCCGTCGGCATCAATCAAGAAAACGAAGTCTGCCACTTCTATTCAGATCTGGCAAAACGACATGGGATAGTACTCGTCGTATCTTTGTTTGAACGCCGCGCCCCCGGCCTTTGCCACAACACTGCGATCGTATTCGACACCGACGGCTCCGAGGCCGGACGATACCGTAAAATGCATATCCCCGACGACCCCGCATATTATGAGAAATTTTATTTCACGCCAGGCGATCTCGGATTCAGACCGATTGACACTTCGATCGGACGTCTGGGCATCCTCGTATGCTGGGATCAATGGTTTCCCGAAGCGGCACGCCTTATGGCTCTTGCCGGCGCCGAGCTGCTGATATACCCTACAGCCATAGGATGGGAGTCGACCGACACTCCCGACGAACAGGAGCGCCAGCGTCAGGCATGGATGACTGTACAGCGTGGCCATGCCGTGGCCAACGGACTCCCGGTCGTGACCGTCAACCGGGTCGGCCATGAAGCCGATCCGTCGGCGGCGACCGGCGGCATACAGTTCTGGGGAAGCAGCTTCATAGCCGGTCCGCAGGGCGAACTGCTCTTCGAAGCGCCGACAGATCAGGAATGCACGCAAATCATCAGTGTCGACATGCATCGGAGCGAACAAGTGCGCCGCTGGTGGCCATTTCTGCGCGACAGGCGCATAGATGCCTACGACGGACTGCTGCGCCGCTATATCGCGACAGAATGAACTGATCAAGACATAAACAGACCGGAGCCGGTATAGCGATTCAATCGCAACCGGTTCCGGTCTGTTTTTTAGTTTATCGGTCAGTCAGTCACTCCGCAATACATCCTGGCAGACTGCGCAGATTGTATCGCGAAGCCATAACTTCGCCATAGGCTCCGGCCGAGCGAAGCGCGATCAGATCGCCGCGGTGCACTTCAGGCAACATCTCATCGTGACCGAAAACGTCGCTTGACTCGCATATCGGTCCGACCACATCATATTGTCTGAGTTCCCGGCCTGCGCCTGTCAGATTCTCTATTTTATGATGTGCCTGATACAATGCCGGACGTATGAGGTCAGTCATGCCGGCGTCGACGATGGCAAATCGCTTGCCAATTCCTTCCTTGACGTAGATCACACGTGTAATCAGCGACCCGCACTGAGCCACGACAGCCCTGCCCAGCTCAAAATGAAGCTGCTGTCCGTCACGGAGCTTCAGATGATTATGGAAAAGTGCGAAATACGGATCGAAATCAGCTATCGGATGCTTGTCGGGATCATCATAATCAACACCCAGTCCGCCCCCTACATTTATTGATTTTATCGAAGTCATACCCTGTTGCTCCAGATCATTCTGTATGGCATTGATGCGTTCACAAAGCATACGGTAAGGCTCCAGAGTCGTTATCTGGGATCCGATATGGAAATGCAGTCCGACAAATGACAGCGCCTTCGACTGCATGCACTTTTGTATCATCTGCGGCACCACACTGATATCAAGACCAAATTTATTTTCTTCCAGACCTGTTGTGATATAGTGATGGGTATGAGCATCGATGTTCGGATTGATCCGCAGTGCCACACGCGCCACCTTTCTTTCCTCAAGAGCAAGCTGCTCAATAATCTCGAGCTCCTGGGCCGATTCCACATTAAAGCATCCTATACCCTCACGCAGTCCAAGCAGTATCTCGCCATCGGTTTTTCCAACGCCGGCAAAAACTATGTCCTCAGCCTTGAAACCGGCGTTAATGGCTGCCGCGATCTCTCCACCGCTGACCGTATCGGCTCCAAATCCGGCCTCGCTAATCCGGCGCAGTATAGCCGGATTGGCATTGGCTTTCATCGCATAGTGCACATTGAAACCATATCGCGAAACAGATCCCTTGATCTTGTCGAGTGTCTGCTGCAGCAACTCCATGTCGTAATAATACAGCGGAGTAGCCGCTTTGCGAAATCGCTCGATCGGAAATTTCATACTCATTGTTATTATTCCGGTTTTGTTTCAAACAACTGTGCGCTCAACAAATTAAGCGCACGGACTTTGTCGGACGCCTTTACCAGAAGCGATATGTTGTAATTGCTGCCACCGTATGATATCATTCTGACAGGTATATCATGGAGCGCATTGATCACATCGGCTTCGAAACCACGGTTCTGCCATTCAAGATCGCCTACCACACAGATGATGACCATATCGCGATCCACCGTCACTGTGCCGAACTTCTTGAGATCCTCGATGATCTGATGCAGATTGCGCTCATTGTCTATCGTCACCGACACGCCCACCTCAGATGTGACGATCATATCGATCGACGTACGGTGTGTTTCGAATATCTCAAACACTTTACGCAGGAATCCATAGGCAAGAAGCATTCGGCTGCTCTTGATCTTGATGGCTGTGATATTGTCTTTTGCTGCCACAGCCTTGATCTTGCGTGTCGGCCGCGTGTTGTATATCAGCGTACCGTGAGCCTCGGGCTGCATGGTGTTGAGCAGACGCACGGGTATATTATTGAGCTTGGCCGGAAGCACACATGTCGGATGAAGAATCTTGGCTCCGAAATATGCCAGCTCCGCCGCCTCCTCGAAGTGCAGTTCGCCTACCGGCTGAGTGTTTTCCACAAATCTCGGATCATTGTTGTGCATTCCGTCTATATCTGTCCAGATCTCTATCTCCTCTGCCTTGACGGCCGCACCTATCAGCGACGCCGTATAGTCACTTCCGCCACGCTGCAGGTTGTCGGTCTCTCCATATGCGTTCTTGCATATATATCCCTGAGTGATATATAGGTCGGCGTCGGAGTTTTCCTGCAGAAGCTCGTTGATCTTATCAGTAATATACTGCATGTCGGGCTCGGCATTCTTGTCGGTCCGCATGAATTCGAGTGCCGGAAGCATGGCCGCATTGATGCCGCGTTCGTGCAGATAATTGATCATAAGAGCCGTCGACATCAGTTCTCCCTGGGCAAGAATCTCCTTCTCTTCAAAAAGAGTGAAAATAGGCTTGCTGAACGACCGGATAAAGCCGAGGCATTCCTCTATGGCCTGCCATGCTTTGGCACGGTATTCATCGGTAGCGTAGAGATCTTCGACCGTAGCACGATATTTGGCCTCAAGCATGTTGATGGTTTCTTTCGCACCGGTCAGATTCTTCTTGTAGAAATAGTCGGATATCTCTACGAGCGTATTGGTAGTTCCCGACATGGCCGAAAGCACTACTATGTTCTTGCCACGCTTAGTGATAAGCTCCACTACATCTTTTATTCGCTGAGCCGAACCTACAGAGGTGCCGCCAAACTTCAAGACTTTCATCCTATGTGTATTGTATGTATTAATAATGTTCGTTTTCTATAAATGCCAACATACTATGGCATTATCGGCACAAAGGTAATCAAAAAAGCCCTAAACGCCAAGTATCGGTGCAAGTGTTTGCCAATTTCTCATCACCTTCTGCCATCTCACCTTCTGCCATCTCACCCTCCTCAGGCCACTACCACGAAGGCGTGGCAACGGAGATATACATTCACGCAAATTCGGATATTCCCTTGCGCTCACATTTGAGCACACGTCCGGGCATCTCCTCGACCAAACCGAGATTGTGGGTAGCCATCACAACGGCCGTACCCTTGCGCGATATTTCGCGTAAGCGGTTGACGATCTGTTCACTCGTAGCCGGATCAAGATTTCCGGTAGGCTCGTCGGCAAGTATCAGACGCGGACGGTTGAGCAGCGCCCGTGCTATCACTATGCGCTGCTGCTCACCCCCCGAAAGCTCATGAGGCATCTTATATGACTTTGTCAGCATTCCCACTTCGGTCAGAACCTCCTCGATACGTGCGTCTATCTCATGCCGGTCGTTCCATCCGGTGGCATCAAGCACAAAGCGAAGATTGTCATAGACACTGCGATCGGTCAGTAGCTGAAAATCCTGAAACACTATGCCGATCTTGCGGCGGAGCATCGGGATATCACGCCGACGGAGTGTACGTAGGTCATATCCAAGCACCTCGGCATGACCGGCAGCTACAGGAATCTCGGCATACATGGATTTCAGCAACGAGCTTTTGCCACTGCCTACCTTTCCGATCAGATACACGAACTCCCCTTCTTCCAGCGTAAAGTCAACGTTTTTCAACACTATCAGCTCCTTACGATGGAGTTCTACACCTTTATAGTCTATGATTTTCTCCATTATCCTGACTATCGTGATTATCGTTTAATATCAGTATCCCATATCAGAGATAAACTTTATGCGCATGAGCCTGATTTCTTCCTCCGAATAGTCGCTGCCAAACTCTTGATAGGCCTCTTCAAGCATACCGCTCTCACTCTGCTTAAACCAGTCGAAAATCTCGTCCTGCTGATCCTCGTCGAGCATCTCGTCAATATAATAATTGATATTTATCTTAGTGCCGGAGTTGACTATCGACTCGATCTCATCGAGCAGTTCGTCAAACTCCATACCCTTCGAATCCGCTATCTCATTGAGATCTATCTTACGGTCTATCGCATGAATGATCGAAATCTTCACCTTGCTTTTGTTGGCAAGACTGCGTACTACAAGATCTTCCGGACGGTCTATATCATTTTCTTCGACATGCCGGCGGATCACCTCCACAAATTCCTTGCCGTAGCGACGAGCCTTTCCTGCACCGACGCCCGCTATCCCGGCAAGTTCCTCGATATTCACCGGATACGTGGTTGCCATAGCCTCAAGTGAAGGATCCTGGAATATAACGTAAGGGGGCAACGAATTCTGACGGGCTATCTTCTTGCGGAGATCCTTTAGAATGGAATACAGTTCGGGGTCGGCAGCACATCCGGCGCCACTCTTAAGCACCTCGACCTCTTCCTCCTCATTAAATTCACGGTCTTCCACAATTTTGAACGACTCCGGCTTGTTAAGAAATTTCTTTGCCTTGGGAGTAAGTTTGAGCAAGCCATAGTTTTCAATGTCACGCTCAAGATATCCGGCTATTACAGCCTGTCGGATCACTGCCGACAGAAATTTCTGATCAGATTTTTCGGTACATCCAAACAACTCCAGTTCGTCATGTCCGAGATTTCTGACATCAGCAGTACGTTTGCCCCGCATGACATCGACTATATGGTCAGCCTTGAATTTCTCTTTAAGCGCCGCCACCGTTTCTATGACAGCACACAATTCATCTTTTGCTTCCACTTTTTTCTTTGGGTTTAGACAATTGTCGCAGCTCCCGCAGTTTTCAGGCTTGTATTCTTCGCCGAAATAATGCAACAGCGACTTTCGACGGCACAGACTCGACTCGGCATATCCGGCGGTTTCCAGCAGCAGTTGCCGTCCGATGGTCTGCTCCGACAGAGGCTTGTTCTGCATGAATTTTTCCATCTTCTGCAGATCCTTAGCAGCATAGAATGTTATACACTTTCCTTCGCCTCCGTCACGGCCAGCTCGTCCTGTCTCCTGATAATATCCCTCTAGGCTTTTGGGCATATCGTAGTGTATGACAAACCTTACATCAGGCTTGTCGATACCCATGCCGAAAGCTATTGTAGCCACTATGACATCAACCTTCTCATGCAGAAATGCATCCTGGTTTTCCGAACGGGTCTGACCGTCCATGCCGGCGTGATAGGGCAACGCCTTGATATTGTTCACCTGCAGCATTTCAGCCAGTTCTTCCACTTTTTTACGGCTCAAGCAGTAGATGATACCGGATTTGCCCTCGTTATTCTTGATAAACTTGATTATATCACGGTCTACAGTCGGCGTCTTTGGTCGAATCTCGTAATATAGGTTTTCACGATTGAACGACGACTTGAACACACGTGCGTCAAGCATCGCCAGATTTTTCTGTATATCATGCTGCACCTTAAGAGTCGCCGTAGCCGTCAGTGCTATTACAGGACGCTTGCCGATCTCGTTGATAATAGGTCGTATACGACGATATTCCGGACGGAAGTCATGACCCCATTCAGAGATGCAGTGTGCCTCGTCAACAGCATAAAATGATATCTTTACGGTTTTAAGAAACTCGATATTTTCCTCTTTGGTCAACGATTCCGGCGCCACATACAACAGCTTAGTCTTTCCAGAAGCCACATCGGCTTTTACTTTGTCTATGGCCGCACGATTGAGCGACGAGTTCAGAAAATGAGCCACATCATCCTCTTCGCTGAAATTACGCATGGCATCGACCTGATTTTTCATCAGCGCGATGAGCGGGGATATCACGATGGCCGTTCCTTCCATGAGTAGTGACGGCAATTGAAAACACAATGATTTTCCACCGCCTGTAGGCATAAGCACAAAAGTGTCATTGCCGTCAAGCAGGCTCTGCATTATAGCTTCCTGATTGCCTTTGAATGTGTCGAAGCCGAAATGATGTTTGAGAGCTTCAGCGAGGAGGGTTGGATGAGTCATGGAAGGAATGTGAGGGATTGATATTATTTACTGTTCGCTTTGACAATTGGTTTAGTTCTACGTTGGTTTGTGAGGAGCGGTTTAAGGATAATCGGGAGGTTACTTGAATGTGGCTGTTTCGAAATTTGCCTGACGAAGTTTGTCAAGGGCATACTCTGCAGTCACCTCAAACTCCTTTAGATCGCTTGAAGGCACATCAAACATGGCATCGGTCATGATAGACTCCACGATCGAACGTAATCCGCGTGCGCCAAGCTTGTATTCTATGGCCTTGTCGACGATAAGATCAAGAGCTTCCGGCGCAAAGACCAGTTTCACGCCATCCATATCAAACAGTTTCTCATATTGCTTGATAATCGCGTTTTTAGGCTCGGTGAGCACGCGGCGCAAAGCTTCGCGGTCGAGCGGCTCAAGATGGGTCAATATCGGCAATCGGCCTATGATCTCAGGAATGAGTCCGAATGATTTCAGATCCTGGGGAGCCACATATTGCAGGAAGTTATCGCGCTTGATATTTCCGCGCGCGGTATTATTGGAATATCCTACCACATGCGTGTTAAGCCGTTGCGCAATCTTGCGTTCTATGCCATCGAAAGCACCTCCGCATATAAACAGTATGTTTTTCGTGTCGACAGGTATCATCTTCTGCTCCGGGTGCTTGCGTCCTCCCTGAGGCGGAACATTGACAACCGATCCTTCGAGAAGCTTCAGCAAACCCTGCTGTACGCCCTCTCCGCTCACATCGCGAGTAATCGAGGGATTGTCGCCCTTGCGTGCGATCTTATCGATTTCGTCAATAAACACGATGCCTTTCTGCGCTCTCTCCACGTCATAGTCAGCGGCCTGCAGCAGACGCGTGAGAAGGCTTTCAATATCCTCTCCCACATAGCCGGCCTCGGTAAGCACCGTGGCGTCGACTATAGTGAACGGAACATCAAGCATTCTCGCTATCGTTTTGGCCAAAAGAGTCTTGCCTGTACCGGTCGGTCCGACAAGTATTATATTGCTCTTTTCTATATCTACGTCGTCATTGTGTTGCGCCAGACGCTTGTAGTGATTGTAGACTGCTACCGACAGATATTTCTTAGCTGCGTCCTGACCTATTACATAGCTGTTAAGAAACTCGCATATTTCCTTAGGCTTAGGAACATTGTCCATCGACTCTCTATTGTCGGGCTTGGATTTCGACGGCTTTTGCCCGAGCACATCCTGACGGTACTGCGCAAGAGCCTCATTGATCTGCTCCACACATTCAGAGCATATATGTGTATCCGATACCGGACTTGGTACAAGCACCTCCGAAGCCTCAGCCGGCCGGCCGCAGAAAGCACATTTTATCTGGTTCTTCTTAGCCATTTTGTCTTCTGGTGTTTTTTGAAAATCCAGCGGCGTCATTCTAGACGCTCACTTCTGAAACTCGATCAATGCTTGGCCTTTACAAGCACCTCGTCAATCATGCCATAGTTCCGAGCCTCTTCGGCCGTCATCCAGTAATCACGGTCGGAGTCCTGCGCCACCCTGTCATAGCTCATCCCCGAGTGATCGGCAATGATAGTGTACAGTTCCTTCTTGAGTTTTTGTATCTCACGCGCCGTAATCTCGATGTCCGAGGCCTGTCCTTGAGCGCCACCCATAGGCTGGTGTATCATTACCCGCGAGTGACGCAGAGCAAAGCGCTTACCCTTAGCCCCGGCCACAAGCAGCACCGCAGCCATCGACGCCGCCATGCCGGTACAGATTGTGGCAACATCGCTCGACACATACTGCATAGTGTCGTATATTCCAAGACCGGCATACACAGAGCCGCCCGGAGAATTGATATATATGCTGATATCCTTGCCCGGATCAGCCGAGTCAAGATAAAGCAGCTGCGCTTGTATCACATTGGCCGTATAGTCGTTAACATCAGTGCCTAGAAATATAATGCGATCCATCATCAGACGTGAGAATACGTCCATCTGGGCCACATTAAGCTGACGCTCCTCTATAATGGTCGGAGAGATATAGCTCGACGTGATAGTCGCAGCATACTTGTCGAGCGCGAGCTGGTTCATGCCGAGATGCTTCACGGCATAATCTCTGAAATCATTTTTCATATTCTCTGTGTTCAATCTTTTCCTTCTTGTAAATTCTTTATCAAAGTTAGTAAGATTTTGGCTGAATTGCAAGTTTAAGATGTTTTTTTTGAAACAGCATCATTAGTTTAACGACTAAAAACACTGACGGGACTCCCCTTTTGCGATGGGGAATCCCGTCATTATTATGACATCCGACGGCCTTTCCGGCCGATCTCATCAGATTGTAGACGCTATCTCCTTGAACTTGTCAAGGCTTACGGTTTCACAGTCGAGAGTCACACCGTTCTCAATGCTCTGGAACAGCTTGAAATCACCGCACTGTTCCACAAGACGCGGACGGTAGTTCTTGTCGGCCAGAATGTTTTTGGCGTAATTGGTCAGAGTTTCGTCATCAATATTGGTCATGCCATACTGGGCGAACTGACGGGCTGCGATACCTTTGGCCATATCGATCAGATCCGATTCCTCTATTTTCACCTCAAGCTTCTGGGCTATATTCTCCTTCACCAGCTGCCACTTGAGATCCGGCTCCATGCGACCGTATTCCTCATCGATATTGCTGTCGTTGAGACCTTCGTTACGCATTATGAGCCACTTCTTCAGTATTGCGGCAGGCAGCTCCATCGATCCGTACTTCTCGAGGAAATATTTGCGTGCCGACATGCGGAACACCATTTCCGAATTCTGCTTCAGCTCTCCGGCGATCATCTCGCGGATAGCATTGCGGTAGCCGGCTTCATCGCTCACCTTGTCCTTGCCGAACACCTGATCAAAGAACTCCTGATTGAGTTCAGCGGGTCTTACCACAATAATTTCAGAGATGGTGAAACGGAAATCATTGTGAAGGTCGGCCACCTTAGCTTTGTCTACCTGCAGCATCGATGACATCTCGGTCGGATCACCATTACAGGTCATCCAGGGATTGAAAGTGATCTTGTCACCGACTTTCGCTCCCTTGAAGAGATCCTTCTGATCGTCCGACTTGAAATACATCGGAGCTACGATGCCGTTGGTCACCTGAATCGCGCCTTCGCCTTCGATAACATTACCGTTCTCGTCAAGCTGCTCTATAGCGCCCTTCACCAGAGCGTCATCCTCAAACTCCTCGCCAGGCACCTGTGCGCCGAAACGCTTGCGGAAAGCCTTATCCTGCTCGTCGACCATCTCATCGGTCACCTCGATAGTATAATAAGGTATATGCTCATCCTTGTCGATCTTCACGTCAAGTTCGGGAGCGAGAGCCATATCATATTCAAAGGTGAAATCTTTCTCTTTCTTGAAATCGAGTGCCTTCACCTCGACAGGCACAGGCTGGCCGAGAACATTGAGCTTATTGTCATCGATATATTTCATGACAGCCTCAAACACGTCGTGATTGATCACATCGCTTGTGACATCAGCCCCGAAACGGCGGTGCAGATCGGCGATGGCTACGTGTCCTTTGCGGAAACCCGGAATCTGATGGGTCCGGCCGATCTCCTTGAGCTTCTTGACAACGGTATCCTTGTAATCGTTCTCTTCGACATTCACCGTCAGGCGTGCGCTGACAGCGTCAGTCTTTTGCATGGTTACGTTCATAAATCTACGTTATGTATGTAAGTAAATTGATTTTTCAATAACTGAAATGCAAAATTACCAAAAAAGGGAATAATCCGCAATCCGTCGCCCAATTTTATTCAATTTTCACACTTTGCATATCCCAATCTTTATATTCCGGTTGATATTATCGTGGAATTTTACTAATTTCGCCAAAAATTCAAGAGATTCCACCATGGCAGAAAACCCTCTACTTGACAAGCTCGACGGCATTGAATCGCGCTTCGAGGAAACAGCCACTCTCATCACTGATCCGGATGTGATCGCTGACAGAGAGCGATATGTGCGTCTGTCTAAGGAATACCGTGAACTTCAGAAACTGACTGATGCCGCGCGACAATACCGCACGGCGCTGTCGGATCTTGACGATGCTAAAAATATACTCGCTTCGGAATCCGATCCTGAATTGCGCGGCTGGGCCAAAATCGAGATCGCATCAATAGAGGAGCAAATCCCCGCATTGGAAGAAACCATAAAACTGCTGCTCATACCGGCTGATCCGGCCGACTGCCGCAATGCCATGCTTGAGATACGTGCCGGAACAGGTGGAGATGAAGCCGCACTGTTTGCAGGCGATCTCCTCAAAATGTACGCCCACTATATTGAGTCGCGGCACTGGACCGCCGAACTACTGTCGGCCAGCGAAGGCCCATCGGGAGGTTTCAAGGAGGTCATAGTCCGAGTAAGCGGCGACAACGTCTACGGCACTCTGAAATACGAGAGCGGAGTGCATCGCGTCCAAAGAGTGCCGGCAACCGAAACACAAGGCCGCATACACACATCGGCTGCCACCGTTGCGGTGCTGCCTGAAGCAGAGCCATTCGACGTCGTTATAAATGAAGGTGAAATAAAATGGGACACATTCCGTAGCGGAGGAGCCGGCGGACAGAACGTCAACAAAGTGGAATCCGGAGTGCGCCTACGCTACCATTGGAGAAACCCAAACACAGGCGAAAGCGAGGAAATCCTGATCGAATGCACCGAAACGCGCGATCAACCCAAAAACAAAGAACGGGCACTCTCCCGTCTTCGCACCTACATATACGACCGCGAACGTCAGAAATATGACGACGACATAGCCTCACAACGCCGGTCGCTGGTGTCGACAGGCGACAGATCAGCCAAAATACGCACCTATAATTTCCCGCAGGGACGCATGACTGACCACCGCATCAATTATACCTCCTACAACCTTGCGGGATTTATCGACGGCGACATACAGCACTGTATCGACGCCCTTATTGTGGCTGAAAACGCCGAAAAACTAAAAGAATCCGAACTTTAACCAAAACAACGATTATATATGACGCGCAAACAATTGATCGACAACATAAAAAGCAAACAGTCATTTCTATGCGTAGGGCTGGATCCCGATATCAAAAAAATACCACAGCACCTGCTTGACTGCGAAAATCCACTGTTTGAATTTAACCGCCAGATCATTGACGCCACAGCCCCATACGCCGTGGCATATAAGCCGAATCTCGCATTTTACGAATCTCTCGGCACCGAGGGCTGGATTGCCTTCGAAAAGACAGTGAACTATCTGCGCGAGCACTATCCCGACCAGTTAATTATCGCCGACGCCAAACGTGGCGACATAGGCAACACATCGCGCATGTATGCACAAAGCTTCTTTGAACATCTGGGAGTCGATGCCGTGACCGTCGCCCCATATATGGGCGAGGACAGTGTCACACCGTTCTTAGGCTACGAAGGTAAATGGGTCGTGTTACTTGCACTTACATCCAACAAAGGATCACACGACTTCCAGCTCACAGAGGACACCGACGGCACGCGCCTGTTCGAAAAGGTCATTACGACATCAAGCCGATGGGCATCTCCCGAATCAATGATGTATGTGGTCGGCGCCACACAGGGACGCATGTTTGAAGACATTCGTCGTCTGGCTCCCGACAACTTCCTTCTCGTGCCTGGAGTCGGAGCACAGGGAGGTAGCCTGGAGGAAGTGTGCCGCTACGGCATGACACCAGACTGCGGTCTGCTGGTCAACTCGTCGCGTGGCATAATATTCGCCTCCGATGGAACAGACTTTGCTCAAAGAGCCGCCGAGGAAGCAAAAAAACTGCAGCAACAGATGGCCGAAGAACTCAAAAAGTTTTCAGTTTAAGAAAACAATAAGTATATTTGCCACGTAATATTACCATAACCGAAACGACAAACTAAAACCATATTTCTATGACAATCGACAGTTTTAACTTCGACGGCAAAAAAGCCATCGTACGTGTTGACTTCAACGTTCCCCTTGACGAGAACGGCCACATTACTGACGACACCCGTATCCGTGGAGCCCTCCCCACACTCAACAAGATACTCAACGACGGAGGAAGCCTCATCATCATGAGCCACATGGGCAAGCCCAAAGGTAAGGTCAACCCCAAATTCTCCCTCTCGCAGATCAAGGGCGATGTAGCCAAGGCTCTCGGCCGCGAAGTGAAGTTTGCCGACGACTGCGCTAAAGCCGCCGATGCAGCCAAGGCACTCAAGCCCGGCGAAGTGCTGCTCCTCGAAAACCTCCGCTTCTACCCCGAAGAAGAAGGCAAGCCCACCGGCATCGAAAAGACCGATCCCGTCTACGAAGCAGCAAAAAAAGAGATGAAAGAACGCCAGAAGGAGTTTGCCAAGACCCTTGCAAGCTATGCCGACGTATATGTCAACGACGCATTCGGAACAGCCCACCGCAAACACGCCTCTACAGCCGTAATCGCCGATTCGTTCGACAAAGACCACAAGATGCTCGGCTACCTTATGGAGAAAGAAGTGAAAGCCGTCGACAACATACTTAAGGACATTCGTCGCCCCTTCACCGCCATCATGGGTGGATCTAAAGTATCCACAAAAATCGGCATCATCGAAAACCTCATGGACAAGGTCGACAACCTCATACTCTGTGGCGGCATGACCTACACCTTCGCAAAAGCCATGGGCGGCCACGTCGGCGATTCGATCTGCGAGAACGACAAGCTCGATCTCGCTCTCGACATCATGAAGAAGGCCAAGGAAAAAGGCGTAAATCTCGTGCTCGGCACCGACTGCGTGGCAGCCAACGCATTCAGCAACGACGCCGACACACAGATCTGTTCCGTAAAAGAAATACCTGACGGATGGGAAGGACTTGACGCCGGTCCCGAAACCCGCAAGTCATTCGAAGCCGTCATCGAACCCTCCAAGACCATTCTTTGGAACGGCCCCGCAGGAGTGTTTGAATTCGACAACTTCACTGCCGGTTCACGCGCCATCGCCGACGCAATCGTGAAAGCCACCAAAAACGGTGCATTCTCACTCATCGGCGGCGGTGACTCCGTGGCATGCATCAACAAATTCGGACTCGCCGACGAGGTATCGTACGTATCGACCGGCGGCGGCGCACTGCTTGAGGCAATCGAAGGCAAAGTGCTTCCCGGCGTAGCCGCAGTAGAGTAATCCCCTGCTCATGCACCGGCTCCCCACGAGGGAGTTCAGCATAGACAAAAAAAGACGCGACCCGACTACAATAGCCGAGTCGCGTCTTTTTTTATGTTTTATGCCGTGCTACCCCGATATTGACCCGTACCTACTCACGTTTCCCTTCTCCCACACCAACGTGAGTGTGCCGTTCGGCATACGGCAGTTTTGTGCAGACCTAATCACATTTGGACTAAGCATAGTGTATATCATCACTTCTTCTCTATTGTCAGTCCACCACAGATGGACGACAGGCCCGTCATAATAGACAAAGTGCTTTACTATACTTTCACAACGCTATGCGGAAAAATAAAGAAGAGTTAGAACTTTCAAAATACGATAATGAGTTATCGAACCTTGAGAATAAGATAAGTGATGTGCTGCTAATGTGTTGTCATTTAGTGACTATGTGGAAGCAAGCAGACCTGCTTACAGCTCATAAACTCCAAATATGTTATTCCCTGATGGTATTTATCGGGATAAAGAAAATGACGGTTATCGAACCATTACAGAAAATGCAGGGCTTGCAGTAATACGTAGGATAACTGAGAGTTACAAACGATAAAAAGAGGAAAATCCTTGCGGAAATTCCTCTTTGGTCAACTCGTGCGCATAGGGGGACTCGAACCCCCACGTCCGCAGACATTAGATCCTAAGTCTAACGCGGCTACCAATTACGCCATATGCGCCTTACGTGTACGGTGCAAAATTACTCAGTTTTTGCGAAACGCCCAAATTTTTGCCGGAAGAACAATTGTTTTGTACCTTTGCAATATGAATTTCAACCTTCAACACACATGCGCGGATTCAGCCGCCAGAGCCGGCATGATATCCACCGCCCATGGCGACATACTGACCCCGATTTTCATGCCAGTCGGCACAGTGGCGTCTGTCAAAGCAGTGCATCAGCGCGATCTCGCCGATGACGTCAAAGCCCAGATTATACTCGGCAACACATATCATTTATACCTCAGGCCAGGCACAGAAATATTGCATCAGGCCGGAGGACTCCATAGATTCATGGGATGGGAGCGCCCGATTCTGACCGACAGCGGCGGATTTCAGGTGTTCTCGCTTGCTGCAAACCGTAAACTCAAGGAAGAAGGAGCATGGTTCCGATCGCACATAGACGGATCCAAGCACCTCTTCACTCCCGAAAAAGTTGTCGACATACAACGCATCATAGGATCCGACATAATGATGGCTCTCGACGAATGCCCTCCCGGCACAGCCGATTATGACTACGCCTATCATTCACTGCAGCTCACACAACGCTGGCTAAAAAGAGGATGGGACAGATTTAAGGCCACAGAAGGACTCTACGGATTCAGCCAGACATTCTTCCCTATCGTACAGGGATGCACGTATCCCGAACTCCGACGCGAATCGGCCAAATTCGTAGCTGATCTCGGCGCAGAGGGCAATGCCATTGGCGGCCTCGCCGTCGGCGAACCGACCGAAGTGATGTACGACATGATAGAGGTAGTCAACGAGATACTTCCGGCCGACAAACCAAGATATCTGATGGGAGTCGGGACACCGGCCAATATGCTTGAAGCCATCGATCGCGGAGTGGATATGATGGACTGCGTGATGCCCACCCGCAACGGACGCAACGGTATGCTGTTCACAATGAACGGCATACTCAATATGCGAAACCTTAAATGGGCTAACGATTTCTCGCCGCTCGACCCCGATGGGACAAGCTTCGTAGACCATGCATACTCACGGGCCTATGTAAGGCATCTGTTTGTCAGTCAGGAGCTGCTCGCACTCCAGATCGGAGCCATCCACAACCTCTGCTTCTATCTCCACCTGATGGATGAAGCGCGCCGTCATATCATAGAGGGAGATTTCAGCCAGTGGAAACGAGCCATCATACCCCAACTGACCCACCGCTTATGACACATTTCCGACTCAAGATACTCGACCGATATATCATAGGGAAGTTTCTGGGCACCTATGTGTTTGCCATCGTGCTGATCCTGGCCATCACGATCATGTTCGACGTCAACGAAAAGCTCGATTCATTCCTGAAAGCCCCGCTCAAAGCCACTATATTCGACTACTTTCTGAACTTTCTGCCATATTTCGCCAACCAGTTCAGCCCCCTGTTCACATTCATCGCAGTCATATTCTTCACCTCGAAACTCGCCGACAACTCAGAGATCATCGCCATCCTGTCGTCAGGCATGAGCTTCAGGCGACTTCTTCGACCTTACATGATATCCGCTGCGGTCATTGCCTGCCTGACCTTCGTCCTCAGCGCCTACGTCATACCGCCTGCTAATGTAAAACGCATCGACTACACCAACACCTATGTCAAGAACAAGCGCGTAGACTACGGATCAAACATACAGCTTCAGGTCAGTAACGGAGTGATAGCCTACATCAACCGATACGACAACAACAACAGCACCGGCTACCGATTCTCGCTCGAAAAATTCGAAAACAAGAAGCTTGTATCGCGCCTCACTGCACAGACAATACGCTACGATACACTTCACCGGTGGGTGGCACGCGATTACATGATACGCGACTTCAAGGGCACACGCGAAGAAATCAGAAGAGGGACACGGCTCGACACCATAATACCGATCGAACCACGTGACTTCCTGATCTCAAAAAATGATCATGAAACAATGACCACACCCGATCTGGCGGAATACATCGCACACCAGAAGATGAGAGGCGTGGCCAATATCAAAGGATTTGAGATCGAATACCACAAACGGTTTGCCATGACTGCCGCAGCTTTCATACTTACTGTTATCGGCATGGCACTGTCATCGCGCAAAGTCAAAGGAGGAATGGGCATCAACATAGGCATCGGACTTGTGCTCAGCTTCAGCTATATCCTGTTCATGACCGTGACATCCACATTTGCCATATCGGGAATGACATCACCTCTGATAGCGATGTGGATACCCAACATCATTTATACAATAATAGCAGTAGTACTGTATCGTAGAGCCTCACATTGATTCGAAGCTCAACCGTATGGCCACACGTCCGTAATGGTCAGTAAATTCCGACAGCACTACCCTGCCGTTGACAAACTCCACTCCGCTCTCTTCGCCTTCGAAGGGGCGGAGTGTTATTTTACCCGACTCATCGATGACCGCTATATGCATTGAGTAGCGCCCGGCAGATGTCACAATCTCATGAGCCATTATTTTCAGCGGCCCACCGACAATCCTATCGGCCATATTTACCGGAATAACACTTCTGACCTGTAGCCACCGACGAAGCCCCTCTGAAATCGCTACGCATTCTGACAAGACTTATCGAATCGACAAATGCCACTTCATCACCGCTGTCATAGCGCAGATAGCCATATACGTCCGTCGCGGTCTTGTCTTTGTCAAGTGCAAGACGAATGCGTTTCCAGCCGTCACCATCAGTGCTTATAGTATTATAATCCTTGCTTCCGTCCTGATATTGAGCCGCGACAGCGATCTCTGTCGGTCCGGCAGAACCAGTGATCCTTGCCGACAACACATAGACATCACCCTTTTCCCAATTACGGTCAAGTGGCATGTCGAACTCTATTATATCGCTCGGCATAGCCGGACCAAACTGACGGAAACGCATACCAGGCCAAACATCCACCGAATCACCGTCGAGCACAAGCGACCGCATCGTAGTCGATTCGCCTTTGGCTCCGGCAAGCGTTCTGGTTCTGGCTATATCACGGTCTATCATCTCGATCGCCTGATCATACACCTCCACATATTTTTCCATATTGAACGCATACCAGCGCATCGAACTGTCCACCTCGGCCTGACTCACGCCATTGCGCAGATATATGGCCTGCCGCAGCACATCTTTGGCCGAATCCGTTCGCAGATCATTGCCTGATGACTCCGCTACGCTTTCGGCTATATTCATATCGGCAATGATCCTTGCCATTTTCTTTTCAGGAAGTATGCCCGACGGACGCGAAGAACAAGCCGCTACACCCATAAGCATAGCGGCTCCTATAGTTATAAGTAGTCCCTTTCGCATTACCGGCTTGTTTGGTCTTCCACCGCAGGTTCGTCAGAATGACTGCCCGACAGATGCTTCGTATAGAACAGAATTATCACCACCATGCCGACAGATATAGCAGCATCGGCCAGATTGAACACCGGCTGGAAAAAGAGAAAATTCTCACCACCGACCCATGGCATCCACTCGGGCCAGTCGAAACTGAACAACGGGAAGTAGAACATATCCACTACCTTGCCGTATAACAGAGGAGCATATCCGCCTCCATCGGGCATCATGACAGCCACCGCCGGCGGCATCGGATCATTGAACAGCACTCCGTAGAATACACAATCGATTATATTTCCCGCCGCACCGGCTGTCACCAGCGCCAGACACGCTATGAATCCGTAACCGACATCAGTCCTGCGACAGAAACGCACTATTACCCAGCACAACGCTGTCACAGCCACGATTCTGAAAAGCGTAAGAAACAGCTTCGAACCCATCTGCATGCCGAAAGCCATCCCGTCGTTCTCCACAAACACGAGTCTGAACCATTCAGCGATCCGCAATTCTTCTCCCAGATAAAAATGAGTTTTGACCCAAATCTTTATGAACTGGTCGAGAATTATCGTCGCAAGGATGATCGCTGCGGCAGCCTGTCCCTTTGTAATCTTCATCAGCCCCGATTATTTCTTACCGTTGATCTTTACATCGATACACAGCGTGGCATGAGGCACCGCCATAAGACGCTCCTTCGGGATAAGCTTGCCGGTTTCACGGCATATTCCATACGTCTTGTTCTCGATCCTCACCAATGCGGCCTGAAGATGCTGTATGAACTTCATCTGACGCTGTGCCAGTCGACCGGCCTCTTCCTTGTTAAGGACAGCCGCTCCCTCTTCAAGCACCTTGAAAGTAGGCGATGTATCGGCCGTGTCGTTGCCGCCGGTATTCGTGAGATCCGCACGAAGCATCTCATAGTCGCGTTGCGCTTTTGCAAGTTTTTCGAGGATCAGCGATTTGAATTCCTGCAATTCCTCATCGGTATATCTTGTTTTTTCCGACATGATTAGATTTATTTTGAAAGGGTAATTCTTACTTTTACATCGGTTCCGTCTATATCAAGCACCTCGGTCAGTTCATCGTCAGCCACCTCACCGACCTCGAGAGTGTCGGCAAGCACCTGACGCGATATATAGTCGGCATAGCCCGCCACAGCATCATCGGTCAGCTGACTCGCTGCAAACACGATATTGATCCGATCCGTGATCTGATAATCGCGGCTCTTGCGCAGATTCTGAACACGGTTCACAATCTCACGCGCCACACCTTCCTGACGCAGCGACGGAGTGACGGTAATATCAAGAGCCACTGTCACATTACCCTCATTCGCCACAAGCCAGCCGGGGATATCCTCCGATATGATCTCCACATCGGCAGCATCCACGCTCGCCTCAGTGCCGTCGATCATCAGAGTGATCTTTCCATCGCGCTCAAGACACGAGATTTCCTGCTGTCCGAGCGCCTGAATGGCTGCAGCCACCTGCTTCATCTGCTTGCCGAATTTCGGGCCGAGCTTCTTGAAGTCGGGCTTGACACGCTTCACCAGTATGCTTTGGTCGTCATCACCTACTATTTCAAGCTCTTTTACATTTACCTCGCTCAATATCAAACCCTTTATCGCCTCAAGAGCCTTACACTGACGATCGTCAACTGCCGGCACGAGTATCTTCTGAAGCGGCTGCCTTACTTTTATCTCGGCCTTGCGACGCAATGCCAGCACCATTGAGGTGACAGTCTGTGCAAGATGCATTCGATCCTCAAGCTCTTTATCGATCATCGCAAGATCCGCCTCCGGGAACAGTTCCAAATGCACCGACCGGTCTGACCTGTTCAGGTCACGATACAGCCTGTCGGCAAAGAACGGCGATACAGGAGCCATCAGCTTAGCCACCGTCACCAGACACTTGTACAGCGTCTGATAGGCTGCGAGTTTGTCGGCATTCATTTCGCCACCCCAGAAACGCTTGCGGTTAAGACGAACATACCAGTTGGAGAGATTGTCGCATACAAATTCGCTTATAGCGCGGGCAGCTTTGGTCGGTTCGTAGTCCTCAAGCGCCTCCTCTACCTCCTTCACGAGCGAGTTGAGCAACGACAATATCCAGCGGTCGATCTCCGGAAGAGATTTCATGTCGACGGCCGGCTCCGCACCGGTAAATCCATCGACATTTGCATACAATGCAAAGAACGAATACGTGTTGTACAGGGTTGAGAACAGTTTTCTCGACACCTCCTGCACCCCGGCCTCGTCAAACTTCAGATTGTCCCACGGCGAAGAATTGGATATCATGTACCAGCGCAGCGGATCCGATCCGAATTTCTCGATCGCATCAAACGGATTGACCGCATTACCAAGACGCTTTGACATTTTATTTCCGTCTTTGTCAAGAACCAGACCGTTGGATATGACTGCCTTATAGGCTCGATCACCGAACACCATACCGGCTATGGCATGGAGCGTGAAGAACCATCCACGAGTCTGGTCGACACCCTCAGCAATGAAATCGGCCGGGAAAAGATCGCCACGGTCAAACGCTTCCTTGTTTTCAAACGGATAATGGATCTGCGCGTAAGGCATGGATCCGGAGTCAAACCATACGTCGATTAGGTCACTCTCACGCTTCATCGGCTTTCCGGTCGGACTTACAAGCACGATATCATCGACATACGGACGATGCAAGTCTATCAGCTCATAGTTCTCTTTTGTGAAGACACCCGGCACGAATCCACGATCCTTGTAAGGATTTGACTTCATAACTCCTGCACTGACAGCCTTCTCTATCTCGTCATAAAGCATGGCTACGCTGTCGACACACAGCTCTTCGCTGCCATCTTCAGTGCGCCATATAGGCAGAGGCGTACCCCAGTATCTGCTTCGCGACAGATTCCAGTCCTGCAGATTCTCCAGCCATTTGCCAAAACGTCCGCTGCCGGTCGACTGAGGTTTCCATTTTATATCGCCATTCAGCTCCATCAGCTTTTCCCTCGCGGCCGTAGTGCGGATAAACCAGCTGTCGAGAGGATAATACAGCACCGGCTTGTCCGTTCGCCAGCAGTGAGGATAGCTGTGGCTATGCTTCTCTATCCTGAACGCGAGTCCCTGCTGCTTGAGCATCATGCAGATAGCCACATCAAGCGTTTCAGCATCAGGCGCAAGTGCGGGATCATACGCATTTTTTACATATCGTCCGGCCCACGGTCTATAGGCCTCCACATCGACATTGCTCTTGACATATTCCGGATCAATATCTTCTATCCGGAAAAACCGACCCGTCAGGTCCACCATCGGACGGATATTCCCGTCACGATCCACAAGAGTCAGAGGCGGCACGCCGTTCTGCCGAGACACACGAAGGTCGTCAGCGCCAAATGTGCCGGCTATATGCACTATGCCCGTACCGTCATCTGTGGTCACGTAATCGCCTGGGATCACCCTGAAAGCGCCCTCGCCCGGATTCATCCACTTGATAAGCTGATCGTAACGCATGCCCACAAGCGAATTGCCATCGCAGGAACCGACTATCTCATAAGGCACCACCTTGTCGCCCTTGACATAGGAGTCAAGCGGCTGACCGGCACCCTTGGGATTCAATACCGATCCGACCAGCGCATCAGCACACACAACCGTCATCTTCTCTCCCGAATATGGGTTGAATGTGCGTATGATATCATATCTTATCGACGGACCTACCGCCAGCGCCGTATTCGAAGGAAGAGTCCACGGAGTTGTGGTCCATGCCAGGAAATAGGGTTCACCCCATCCCTGGAGATTTTCAGGAGCGTCAATTATCTTGAACTGGGCTATGCAGGTGGTGTCCTTTACATCGCGGTAACATCCGGGCTGATTCAGTTCATGCGAACTAAGTCCGGTGCCTGCCGCCGGCGAATACGGCTGTATGGTATAACCCTTGTAAAGATATCCCTTGTCGTATAGCTGGCGGAGAAGCCACCATACGCTTTCTATATATCGGTTGTCGTATGTGATATACGGATCGTTCATGTCCACCCAATATCCCATACGGTCTGTGAGCGTCTCCCATTCGCGGGTGTATTTCATCACTTCCGAACGGCAGGCGGCGTTGTAATCGTCCACACTTATTTTCTTGCCGATATCCTCTTTGGTGATACCCAGATTCTTTTCCACGCCAAGCTCCACCGGCAGACCGTGAGTGTCCCATCCGGCCTTACGCTTCACATGAAAACCTTTCATGGTCTTGTAACGGCAGAAAATATCCTTGATCGTACGAGCCATCACGTGATGGATGCCCGGCATACCGTTGGCCGACGGCGGCCCCTCGTAAAACACAAAAGAAGGAGATCCCTCGCGCTCCTTTATGCTTTGCCCGAACAGCCCCTGACGGGTCCAGTCGTCGAGCATCTCTTTATTTATTCCCGACAGATTGAAACTGTCATATTCCTTGAATTTATTATACATCGCGAATGTTGTCTTAAATCAAGTTGCAAAGTTACGATTATTTGATCAACAATCAACTCTTTTGCTTTCAGAAAATGAGATTTACCGCAGCCGCCACCGACTTTCCGTCAGATCCCACAGCCGGAAGCGCAGTCACGGTAATACGACTTTTATCCCAACCAAACAGACGCCGCTCCAACGGCAGCAGGAGATAGGCCAGTCTGGCCGACACAAATCCTGTCACAGCCCCTCCGACCACATCGCCGAAACGATGACGATGATGATGAATCCGCAGAGCTCCAACGCCGGCCGCCCATAGATAGGCGCCAGCACCCCAGCCCCAGCCATACTCGCTTCTGATGATTTCGGCACCGACAGTGGCACGAGCCATGTGTCCCGACGGAAACGAATGATTGTCTGTGCCGTCAGGCCGACGCGACCGGATGGTATGCTTCATTGTCTGCACAAGTATTTCATCAATAGCGACAGCTGTTACAGTCACTGCCAAACGTTCTCTGAACGTGTGACGCGCGTCGACGCCCGCAACACCGATAGCTGGAGCGGCTATTAGCGGCACGACCTGTCCGACATCATCGAGAAAATAGCTACGCGCATCAGCTGCAAAAACCGTAACTGCGAGCAGCAGGCTCAAAAGAATACGTTTCATTCAAAATACCATTTATGATTCTTTACGAGAGTAATGCCGGGCGTCATCTCACTGCCAAGAATACGGCGAACTTTCACAACTTTGCGGGGCACATAATCAGCCTCGCCGGGATATATGCTACCATACCCAACACGACCCGAAGAATGGATATAACGACCGCCACCGATATGGATAGCCACATGTGTTATGCGGATGCCGTCGCTCCCAGCAAAAAAAAGCAGGTCAGCGGCACGCCACTCTGTCGGATCGTCAATTGCGACATCTCGTCCGGTAAGAGCCTGCTGCGAAGCGTCGCGCCGCAATATCAGCCCCGACTGCCAATAAGCAGCCTTGACCAGACCGGAGCAATCCGGTCCCTTGGAAGTCATGCCACCCCACACATACGGAGAACCGACCATAGCCATGGCTGCCGACAGCACTGCCGACCCATCAGGCGTTGCCGATGACCAAGCAGCGAAATCCTCGACCGACTGTCTTTCGACATATCCTTCGGCTCTGCCACCCGGCATACCGACCCGAACAAACTGTCCGCCGTCATCCGACAATCGCTCCACGATATCCCCCTCGACCAGCTCGGCAACACGGTGTCCTGTCATAAGCGAATCAGCCCATACACCGATGGTGCCCGGAGAGGTCACGATCATACGGCTTGACCTGCGCCACTTCGACATGAGGCTATCGTTGAGCAAAGTGACATTGGCTCTGTTTATATAGCCACGGTAACCGTCGGGCAGCTCTACACCATACCAATCGCCGACACGTTCACCCATCTTCACGGGCGTACCGCATATAGCCTGAGTGGTCTGTTCCGACGCATGCGATGGCTTTGCCCTCACACAGGCCACGGATATATCGACAAGCCCCCACCGACTATCGTCGGCAGGGGTTTTATTCTGACCCGACACCCCGACGACAATCGATGTCACCGCCGCAAGCGTCATCAGGTATTTTCTCATCGCAATCAGTGCTTTGTCATTTCAGTTATGACATCTTTGATCTGCTGTCCGAGCTGCTCGGCCTCCTGCATCGTATGCGCCTCGGAATAGATTCGTATGATCGGCTCCGTATTGGATTTGCGCAAATGCACCCAACTGTCGGCGAAATCTATCTTCACGCCGTCGACATCGGTAATCTTTTCGCTGGCATAGCGCTTCTTTACCTCCTCGAGGATAGCGTCTACATTGATTTCAGGAGTAAGCTCTATCTTGTTTTTGGCTATGGCGTAAGCCGGATAAGTCTTTTTGAGTTCACTCACCTTCTTGCCGCTCTTGGCCAGAAGCGACAGGAAGAGAGCCACACCGACCAAAGCGTCACGTCCGTAATGCGATGCCGGATATATCACACCGCCATTACCTTCGCCACCGATCACGGCACCGGTTTCTTTCATCTTCGTGGTGACATTCACCTCGCCCACCGCCGATGCCGCATATTGGCAACCATGAGCCGCGGTGATGTCGCGGAGCGCACGCGAAGAGCTGAGATTTGACACAGTTGCGCCGGGTGTGTGCGACAGCACATAGTCTGCGACAGCCACCAGAGTATATTCCTCCACGAACATATCGCCGTTCTCCATCACTATCGCCAGACGATCCACGTCGGGATCAACCACAAATCCCACATCGGCCTTTCCGTCACGCATCAGACTTGATATCTGGGTGAGATTTTCAGGAATAGGCTCCGGAGTATGCGAGAAGCGACCGGTCACCTCACAGTTGAGTTCTATTATATTTTTCACGCCAAGCGCCCTGAGCAGCTGCGGTATGACAGTACCTCCCACAGAGTTGACTGCATCCACCGCCACTGTGAAATTGGCTTTGGATATAGCATCAGTATCCACCAGATCTAGAGCAAGCACCTTTTCGATATGCTTGCGGTCGTATGTCGTATTGACCAGTTCATGGCCGAGATCCATCACGTCGCAGAACGTATAGGCATCGGCCTCTGCCGCAGCAAGCACCTCCTTGCCCTGTGCATCATTGAGAAACTCGCCGTTTTCGTTCAGAAGTTTAAGCGCGTTCCACTGCATGGGATTGTGGCTTGCGGTTATTATAATACCGCCACAGGCATTCTCTTCAGTGACAGCGATCTCTGTAGTCGGAGTAGATGCCAGGCCGATATTGACCACATCAAATCCCATGCCGCAAAGTGTGGCTACAACAATGCCGCTCACCATTTCTCCGGAGACTCTTGCATCGCGTCCAACGACAATAAGATTGGTGTTTTTGGTTGTATTACGTCTTATGAACGTTGCATAAGCGGCCGTAAACTTGACGATATCAAGCGGAGACAGACCTTCGCCAGGAGCACCGCCGATAGTGCCACGTATTCCGGAAATCGACTTTATTAATGACATGATTGGTTATTGTGTTAAGTGTATATATTCAGACTATGGAATATTTGTCAGATCTGGCTCTTATAAAACCTGATATGATACAGATACGGCTGCACGGATGATATCTCTGATGTCCAGCCATACTGCGACTTGACCACCAGACGCACCTCACTGTTGAGTGGCAGATACTGAAGCGGCATCTGTATGGCCATTCCCCACGCCGATGACGATTCAAGTGTGAAATTCTGATAACGGAACGACATATTGCCACCCTCTACATAATCGCTGTTGCCCTCACCCGGCATTGTGTTGACGCCATCGTAATTGATAAGGTTATAACGCATAAACCGGAAATATATCAGCTGGTCGGACTGCGCCATCTCGCCGTCACCCTTCTTCACCACCTGCATGAACACATTGCCGTCGTTGTCAAGGCGGTAGTAAGGAGCGTCCTCGCCGGTGATGAAATCATTATCTTCAGGCAGAGTCGTTTCGATCGTCTGGTCGGCAAGATATAAGTTCACAGCCTTGTTCTCTTCTTCAAGAAGCTCGGCATAGCTCTTGTCATCATCGCACGCGGTCAGTACTGCTGCAAATGCAGTCAAGGCAGCCACAGCCAACCACGAAATTCTGTTAGATATATTCATTTCTGTTTGTTATTGTATCTGTTTATTATTAATTCTATGTACGCCATCATGCCGGATCGAGATGCTTGTCAAAATCATCAAGCGCACCCATGATCTTTTCGAGAGCCGCCGCTGCCGTACCGGTGAACTCTCCGCCGGCAGCATTCAGATGGCCGCCTCCGCCAAACAGACGTTCACACACGAGATTGACCGGAAAACGTCCTTTGCTTCGCATCGAAACCTTCACAAAATCAGCCTCATCCTGACGCAGATACACGCTCCACGTCACTCCCGGCACCGCCAGAGGCCTGTTGACAAGTCCCTCGGTGTCGCCTTTTACGTATGAAAACTCGTTAAGTTCCTTACGGTCAAGGATTATAACAGCAAGCTGATGATCTGGAAAGATCTGCATCTTGCGATACAATGCATAGCCGTTGATCCTCAGCGATTCGGCCCGATGTGTATTCCATGCGAGCGTGTACACCTCATCCTTGTCCAGTCCCTTTGCAAGCAACAATGATATTATCGAGTACAAGTCGGGATCATTGGAGTTATATGAAAAATTGCCAGTATCCGTAAGCATACCCGTGTAAATGCATGTTGCGGATTCCTCGTCCAGCAGATCATACAAGCCTGCTTGCCATAAGATATGAAACAAAAGAGCACACGTCGACGACTGTTCCGGTCGTGAAATTGTCAGATCAGCGAAATCGTCGGGATTCAGATGATGGTCTATCAGTATTTTGGCCGCCTCGCAGCGCTCTATCATCGGAGCCAGACGGTCAATGCGCTTCAGCGAATTGAAGTCAAGACACACTATAGTGTCTGCATCGGCCAGCATACGCCTCACTCTTTCAGGATAGCGCGATGCTATCACGATATCCTGGAAGCCGGGCAGGAAATCAAGTGTGGAAGCCGGAGTGTCGGGCGTTACCACAACTGCCGATTTGCCCATCCGGCGCAATATATGGCACAAGCCGAGCGACGACCCCAGAGCATCACCGTCGGGAGTCATGTGGCAGGTTATCACAAATTGCGACCCTTCGGTTACGTATTTTGTGAACTGCTCTATATCCGGTATGTCAATCGAGCGCTGTAATTCCATATCTGGGCTGAAATTTTTGCAAAGTTAATGTTTTTTGTCGAAGTCATGCACCGACGACATATATTTGGACACCCGTTTAACAATTTTTCTCTCCCTGCACAGAATATATTCTCGTCAATATCTCACGCCGGCATGATTATCGTTTTTGTTGTTTCACTGCACGATACTGACATCGCGTTTAATAATGCAATATCTGCCACGACATCACAATGCCCCTGAGAATTTTTTGACCGGATTGCCGCGTCCCAGACTGTCGTGATTGCTCCATTGGCGCGAATGCGATTCGGCAATGGATCTGTCATTTAGCTGACGGAGTTTCAGCAACAGTCTTTCGCGGGCGAGCTTTTTGTTTTGCGACTGAGAGCGTTCATCTGAACATTTGACTGATAGTCCTGATGGAGTATGAATTGCACGGACTGCTGTTTCAACTTTATTGACGTTCTGACCTCCTTTGCCACTGGAACGGCATGTTTCGTAAACTATGTCCACCTCATCAATCTGCGGTAGTTCGACTTCATCGAAAAAATTGACACCGACAAACCAGTTGCTACGCTTGTGTCCCGGACGATATGGATTTTTGGTAGAGCGCCAAAGAATCGTGCCCTGCCAATCTTCTACAATGGAGTGAGGGACTGCTTCCTCAGTGGCAAATGTCATTGACATGAAACAGCCATACTCCATATTGTGAGGTTCGTAATCTGCAAGTTGGAGCGACGGAATGACTTTGAGCAATTCACGTGACACGAGCGTGACGACTCTTGCACATTCCACCGGACCACGCCCTGCTGTGATCTGTATATAGTATTTTACTCGCATAGACTCTTTTATCATTCTCCGTTGTCTTTGATGTTTAATTTAGGTATAATCATGCATACGACATCGACTGTCGGACTGATAAGCTCAAGTATTTCCTCTGTGGGTTTGTATGCCATGGGAGATTCGTCCAGTGTGCCTGTACATACAGATGATGAATAGATACCTGTCATTGAATTTTCATATTCGCCAATTGATATCAGTTTTCTGGCTTGAGCCCGACTCATAATGCGCCCGGCACCATGTGGAGCACTTTTCAACCACAATTCATTCCCCTTTCCTACACAGATAGCAATTCCGTCGCGCATGTTGAACGGTATTGCCATCTTTCTACCCTCGGTGGCGTCAATCGCACCTTTGCGCAGCATCGGGCGCTCGTCGGTTACAGATATATAATTGTGGGTAGTAAAGATGGATTCGATACACTTCGCCTTACACAACTTTTTGAGTATCGCGAAAATACGCTCACTGATTATCTGATGGTTATACAACGCATATGCCTGAGCTACAATCATATCGGACAGATAACCACGTAGAGCATCACCCCAAAGATAACCGATGTATTTGGATCTTTTGGGACTCTGTGCGATATTCCGCCAATGATTGGCAACCTTGACTCCAAGATTTCGCGACCCGCAATGGATCGTCAGCCATCCGGCTCCTGATTCGGATTCTTCACCATACTCAATGAAATGGTTACCGCCGCCAAGTGTGCCAAGGCTTTTGTAGAACACACCTTCCTGAAGTTTTACACGACGACAGAAGTCGGCGATGAATCGTGCGTCGATGCGGGGAGTCTCATTTATCAGATCTGGAGCAGCCGAGCGTGCCTTCTGATATTGCGAGTTAAGAAACCGGCACAGCTCTTTCTCATTTAGAGAATTCTTCTTGCAAATCTCGGCTCCGGCAGGAATTGCCTCGCGGATGCGATGATCAAGCAGAGGGTAATCCTCCGGATTGACATTGCACGATAGTCTATGCATCGAAATGGTGCAGCCTATATCGACGCCGACATGATCGGGATTTACATACACTCCTATGGGATAGGCTGTGCCTACATTGCACAAACTTCCGGCGTGAACATCAGGCATTTGCACAATTGGCACACCCTCCATAGCCGGGTGATCACAAAGTCCTGTAATCCAGTCAAGAGCCGCCTGCTCTATGTTTTCAGTGAAAACTTCAGCCGATGTTGAGTTACCTATAATTTTCATGTCCTTTTTTTTGCAAAGTTGCGACACCGATGCGCAATGAATTTGCGCAGACATTTCTTTCTTTAACAAAAACCGCAAAATATCGGAAATATCTAACCGATTTTTGGACAGAATGTCAGATCATTTTTTTATAAGTAACTCGCAAAAATTAGCTGCGAGTGATTTTTGAGATTTGTTCGAGTGGTTTTTGCTTGAAAACGAGGGCGTGTAGCGAGCTACACAACTGAGGATGAAAGCAAAAAACGCCGGACAAAATCAAAAAGTACCGCAGCAAACCATGGGTTACTGACGAGTTTCATAATATCAACTAATTTTTAAGAGTTACTTAAAGACAACAGTTCGGTAATTTTTGAGCAGGCATAGCTGTATCGCACTGATACACAACAGTTTGCATTGATATTGAATTGTTATTGCATCTTATTGATATTCAATTGAATATGCAAATTTTACCGAACTATTGTAAAGAGAGTGTAGGTACAAATTATCCTCTCCCTACCATTCCGGCACATCATTCCGGAATAATGACTTGAAACATCACAATGTCTTGATATCTGGATTTATCAGATACAACCGCCCCGTGGCTCTGGTGATCGAAGTGTATAGCCACCGATAGAAGTCAAGACCTTGTGCTTCCGGCGGGACGTAACCCATATCCACATACACATCACTCCACTGGCCGCCCTGCGATTTATGGCAGGTGACAGCGTATGCATACTTGACCTGCAAAGCATGGAGATAAGGATTCGACCGCGAAGCCTTGAGCCTGTAGGCCATCGGAGTCTGCGAAGCAAATCGGTCAGGATCGTTAATCACACCTTCAAGCAACTGCGCAGCTTTTTCAGCTCCCAGCGCCGGTGAGTCCGAATTCAACGCATCAAGACATATCTTGCAGTCGAGATCCACCTCACGGTCTGGCATAGTTATCGATACATCCGCAAATCTCAGACCATATTTTGACTCGGTCCCGTTCACACGGTTTACAACCGCCATATCTCCGTTGGCTATAAAATCCAGCCCTTTCGTCTTGGCACTCCACAGATAATTGTTCTTCACCACCAGCAGACGCTCTCCCACACACAGCTCCTCCTCGCGTCCGAGAATAGACGCACGTATCGCAGCATTAAACTGAGTGGCACGCCTATTGGAACGCGTAATTACTATCGTATCGTCAATCCCAGCATCGGCGTAAGACCGCTCAATCTGATCCTGAAGCTCTTCGCCGGGCAAAGCCACGACATCGCCGAATCCTTTCAGCCTAATCTGCGGCTCCGGCAACGGATCGCGACGCATAGCCCTCCGCAGCCATGTGGCATTGTACAGTATTCCGGATCCCGCGCCCTGACGTACCACCTCGGTCATCACAGCATGAGTAACCCGTAGCCCCGATTCTTTCAAACGCGCTACATTCATTGCCGGACTCTCACTGCAACCCACCGGAGGCAACTGCGCGACATCGCCCAGCAATATCATCCGGCATCCGTCGCCTGAATACACATACTGAATAAGATCCTCAAGCAGACTGCCTCTGACGTCGCCCGCCGACTGCGACTCCCCTATCATCGAAGCCTCGTCGACAATAAAAACACCTCCAGTCAGATTATTGTCGGCCACCTCCGCAGTACCAAAGCCCAAGCCTGTGCCGTCGGTCCGATATATGCGCCGGTGTATGGTCGTGGCAGGCAGCCCTGCGAACTTACTGAACACCTTTGCGGCACGTCCTGTAGGCGCAAGCAAAACCACAGGAATCCGGGCATCGCGCAAAGCACGCACCAAAGCACCCGTCACCGAAGTTTTGCCCGTTCCCGCATACCCATTGAGCAGAAACACGGCATCACTCGGCATCAGCGGCGAACAAAAACGCGCAAGTGCGGCTATCAGTTGCACCTGCTGATCATTAGGCACATACGGCAGGTTCAGCAGTATGCTTTCAGCAAACTCATCAATATTCATCCGGCATTTTACAGTAAAACAATCGGCGCTACCCCGATGGATTACAAGGGATAGCGCCGATCTGTTTCAGGATCTGTCTTTACAGGATCATCAGTCCTGATTGAGGTTTACGCGCTTGAAGTCAACTACAACCAGTCCCTTCGAGCTCTTGTCGAGATACTGACCGATTGTCACGGTAGCATCCTTGATGAACTCCTGCTCCATGAGCACAGACTCCTTGTAGAACTTGTTGACGCGACCCTTTGCGATATTCTCTATCATCTGGGCAGGCAGATTGGCAGCCTTCTGCTCGGCGGTTTCCTTGGCGATAGCACGCGCCTTGTCGGCCTCCTCTACAGTAAGCCATCCCTTGGCGATGTTGCTTTCGATGTGAGCCTCCGAGTCAACGAGATTGGGGTTGATGCCGGCCTTCTTGAGAGCTGCCTCGACAGCCTTCTTGACCTGCTCTTCCTTAGTCTTGTCAACAGCAACCTTGTATTCGGTATCAACAACCGAAGCCGGCACAGACTCGATGCTTACAGCCACAGGGTTCATCGAAGCCACCTGCATGGCCACGTCGCGGCCGAGCTGATAGTCAACATCAGCCTGATTGAAACCGACGATGGTAGACAGCTTGTTGCCAAGGTGATCGTAAGCGGTCGTAGACTCAGCCTTGACCCACTCATAGGCACCGATTTCCATCTTCTCACCGGTCTTGCCGCTCTCCTCTACAACGAGATCCTGAATGGTCTGACCATCTATTGTCAGAGCCTTGAGTTCCTCGATGTTGTTGGGACGGCACTCCATGGCCACGTTAAGTATCTTGCGTGTCGTTTCAACGAATCCGGCGTTCTTGGCAACAAAGTCGGTTTCGCACTTGAGAGCGACGATAGCGGCAAATGTGCCGTCGCTGGCCGACAGCGAGCATCCCTCGGAAGCTTCCCTGTCCTCGCGCTTGGCAGCCACTGCCTGACCCTTCTTGCGCAGGATCTCCACGGCAGCGTCAATATCGCCGTTGGTTTCGGCGAGCGCTTTTTTGCAGTCCATCAGGCCGGCGCTTGTAAGGTGGCGCAGCTTGGTGATTTCTGCCATTGTAACAGCCATATCTGATTGGTGTTTTAGGTTGTTGTAATTACTTATTATTCAGCGGCAGGAGCTTCGGTTGCGGCTGTTTCCTCACCGTTCTCTTCACGGCGCGGAGCGCGGCTCACTCTGCGGCGCTCGCGGCGGGGTGCCTGACCCTCCTCACCGGCAGCGGCAGTGTCCACCTTCTCCACTTTGCGCTCCTCCAGACCCTCGGCCATCGCATTGCAGACAGTGCTCAGGATCAGATCAATGCTCTTGGATGCATCATCGTTGGCGGGAATTACGAAGTCCACGTTGTTGGGATCGGAATTGGTGTCGACCATAGCGAACACCGGTATGCCCAGACGGTTTGCCTCGGCCACTGCGATGCGCTCTTTGAGTACGTCGACAACAAAGAGAGCCGACGGCAGACGGTTGAGGTCGGCGATCGAGCCGAGAGTCTTCTCGAGCTTTGCGCGCTGACGTGTGATCTGCAGCTTCTCACGCTTCGAGAGGTTGTCAAAAGTGCCGTCCTTCGACATCTTGTCGATAGAAGCCATTTTCTTGACAGCCTTACGGATGGTGGGGAAGTTGGTCAGCATGCCGCCCGGCCATCTCTCGATGACGTAAGGCATGCCTATGGCCTGGGCTTTTTCAGCCACGACCTGCTTGGCCTGTTTCTTGGTTGCGACGAAGAGCACCTTCTTGCCCGATTTAGCAATGCTCTTCAGCGCGTTGGCGGCCTCTTCTACCTTGGCGGCAGTCTTATAGAGGTCGATGATGTGGATACCGTTGCGCTCCATGAAGATATAGGGCGCCATAGCAGGATTCCATTTTCTTTTGAGGTGACCGAAATGGCAACCTGCTTCTAAAAGTTGGTCAAATGTAGGAGTTGACATTGTTTCTTGATTGTTTACGTTCTTTTGTTTTCAACCCCGCAGTAAGGATTCCAAACATCCGTCTGCAGGATTTAGATTCTAAACACTAAGCTCTGAGCTGACAGTCATTAACGTTTGGAGAACTGGAAGCGCTTGCGAGCCTTGGGCTGACCGGGTTTCTTACGCTCTACAGCGCGCGGGTCGCGGGTCATGAAGCCCTCTTTGCGGAGTGCCGGCTTGTCGTCGGGATTGATTTTCACCAGTGCGCGGGCGATAGCCAGACGCAGAGCCTCGGCCTGACCTTTGTAGCCGCCACCGTCGAGATTGACACGGATGTCATACTTCTCGTTGACGTCGAGAGTCGAAAGCGGCTGACGCACGATGTACTGAAGGATGGAAGAGGGGAAATATACATCAAGCGGACGATGGTTGATGACGATCTGTCCGTTGCCTTCCCTTACGATGACGCGAGCCACAGCGGCCTTACGGCGTCCTACTGCATTTACTGTTTCCATGCTTCTGAGGATTATTTGAGTTTGTTGATGTCGATCACCTCGGGATTCTGAGCCTCATGGGGATGCTCGGCGCCATTGTAGACGTGCATGTTGCCGATGATGGCACGGCCAAGACGGTTCTTGGGAAGCATGCCCTTCATCACCTTAGTGAACAGGGGATTGTAACCGGGCTTGAGGTGCTTGTTGAGAGCTTTCTTCATAAGCACTTCCGGAGTAGCCTCACGCTGACCACCGGGATAGCCGGTATATGACAGATATTTACGGTCAGTCATCTTTTTGCCGGTCAGAACAATCTTTTCGGCGTTGATGATGATCACATTGTCGCCGCAATCAACATTGGGCGAATAGCAGGGCTTGTACTTGCCGCGCAGGATTTTCGCAACCTTAGCGCACAGCCGTCCCAGCACCTGATCGGTAGCGTCGATCACTACCCATTTTTTCTCAACGCTCTGCGCGTTGGGGGTCACTGTTTTGTAGCTTAAAGTATCCACTTTGAAACGGTTAATTAATAAATTGTTTACATCCGCAAAACTCCGCTATCCGGCCAATGGACACCGGAATTCCTACGGTTGATTAATGCTAATCGGGCATAATCGGCTGCAAAGGTAATATTTTTTCACACCATACGCAAGCGTTACAGCCTTATTTTACAAAGATTTTTATTCCAAAGCCACAAAACCACAAAAAGTCGCCACATCCGACTTCTGCCGGCTGCATCGACGCCACACCGACACAAAACGTCATTGACAACCAACATAATACACAATTCATATTAAACATTCGTTGTTTTTGACCGCAAAACAATGTAATTTTGCAACAGAATCATTATCATCCAATCATAAAATGAAACATTTACTCACATTGACCCTTTCGGCTGCGATCGGACTGGGAAGCCTCATGACTGCCCATGCCGACGCTCCGACCACAGGCAACCCTCACGAGCTTGCACAGCGGTTTGCCGGAGGCAAGTTGTCCAACATGCTATTTTCCACCACAGTCGACCCGCACTGGTTTCAGCAGGGCAATAAATTCTGGTACAGCTATAAGACGGCACAGGGAACACGCTGGTATATCGCAGATCCGGCAAGCCGCCGCCAGACCGAACTGTTCGACCATGACCGTATGGCGGCTCAACTCACCGAGATCGTTAAAGATCCCATGATCGCCGCATCGCTGCCGATACGCAATCTCGAAGCATCGGCCGACGGACGCACATTCACATTTGAAGTCACATCGACCATCGACGCCAAACCTAAAAAAGACGCCGACGGCAAAGAAAAGAAACCCAAGGCAGGCGAAAAAGAGATATTCTATTTCAGCTACGACACCTCCACCGGCAAGCTGACACACCTTAAAGACAAAGAAGAAGAGAAGAAACAGCTCGACTGGGCCTCGGTTTCACCCGACGGGCAGACTGTAGTCTACGCCAAAGACCTCAACCTCTACCGCATGAGCCGCGCCGACTACGAAAAGCTCAAGAAAAACGAAAACGACTCAACCGTCACCGACATACAGCTCACAACCGACGGAGTGAAAGATTTCGGCTACGGACAGCCTTATTCCACACTCAACACCGACACACTCTGTAACGGCAAGCGCAAGAGAGCCTACGGACTATGGTCGCCCGACTCCCGCTATTTCCTCACCAATATTTCCGATGACCGAAATGTAAAAGAGTTGTGGGTCATCAACTCCGTCGCCGAACCACGCCCGACCCTGGAAACATACAAGTACCAGATGCCCGGCGAAAAAGAGGCGCCCGAAGAACATGTCTACCTCTTCGATATGACCGACAACTCACGCAAAGAAATCGACACAAGAAAATTCAAAAACCAGACCATATCACTCGCCTACCGGCCATACCGTCACCGTCAGAGAGGCATGTACGACCAGCCGGCCGTATGGCTCGGCGACAACAACCGCTTTTTCCTCACCCGCTCCAGCCGTGACCTGCACCGCATTGACATCTGTTCCTACACCATCGGCAGCGACACCATTGTTCCGGTTATAGAGGAACGCATGAACACCTATCAGGAAGTGCGTCCTCTCGGAGCGATTGCCGGAGGAAAGGAACTCGTGCAATGGAGCGAGCGCGACGGATGGGCACACCTGTATCTTTACGATGACAAAGGAAATCTCAAACGCCGCCTCACCGAAGGTCCGTGGCACGTCCACAACATCCTCAATATCGACGAACCTTCGCGCACCGTGTATTTCACAGCCATGGGACGCGAGAAAGACGAGCACCCCTACTACCAGCATTTCTACAGCGTCAGCCTCGACGGCGGCCCGGTGCGCAGGCTCGACTCAGGATCATACTTTCATTCGCCCATAGTCGACGATGACGCACGATACTTCGTCGACAACTTCTCACGCGTGGACACCGTGCCCGAAACCGCACTCTACGACACCCGTGGCAACAAGATCATGACACTGCAGCGCGCCGACTTCAGTCAGCTGTTTGCCAACGGATACCAGTTCCCCGAAACATTCACAGTCAAGGCTGCCGACGGAGTCACCGATCTCTACGGAGTCATGTATAAGCCGTTTGACTTCGATCCCGAAAAATCATATCCTATCATCGACTATGTATATCCCGGTCCTCAGGTAGAAGCCACCAACTACCCGTTCACCCGCATGTCGGTCCGCACCGACCGACTCGCACAGGCCGGATTTATCGTCATCACCGTTGGCAACAGAGGCGGACACCCTGATCGCTCCAAATGGTATCATAACTACGGCTACGGCAACCTGCGCGATTACGGACTCGCCGATCAGAAAGCTGCCATCGAACAGCTCGCCGCCCGACATCCATATATCGACATTAACCGCGTTGGTATACATGGCCACAGCGGCGGAGGATTCATGTCGACAGCCGCAATACTCGGCTACCCCGACTTCTTCAAAGTAGCCGTGTCATGCGCCGGCAACCACGACAACCGCATCTACAACCGCTGGTGGAGCGAAACCCACCACGGCGTTAAGGAAACTGTCAGCGAAAATGGCGACACAACATTTGTCTACTCCATACAGACCAATCCTGAAATAGCGCGCAATCTCAAAGGCCATCTAATGCTTGTACACGGCGACCTTGACAACAATGTCCATCCAGGCAACACCATAAGGGTAGCCAACGCACTCATCAACGCCAACAAGCGCTTCGATTTCCTCTATCTCCCGACACAGCGCCACGCATTCGGCAACATGGACGAATACTTCTACTGGCGCATGGTCGACTACTTCTCCGACTATCTGCTCAATGGCCGTCAGACACAGGTCGACATACCGCAACGCTGACCCACACTGATTCAGTCTTATTCACGACGCCTTCCCGTTGCCCATCGCTGGCCGGGAAGGCGTCGCTATTTATTTGAGACCAACACATCCTCATACACAAACGACCCATCCATCAGCGACATCCTCAGTCAGCTTCACATCTAAGAGAGTGTTTGAATTTCACTTCTATTCACTCAAAGAGGATTTTCGGAGAGATTTGCGTCAGTTGAGGAGGGAGCGATGCGGGCATCGTGACCGATGAAACCTGACGGAAATCGCCCGAAAAGACCTTTGAGAGGATAGAAAGAAGTCCATATATATTTCTTTGTGTTAAATTCAAACACTCTCTAAAAGTCAAACATAGCGCGGGAGGCTTCGGATTTTTTTCGTAACTTCGCAAAAAATAGAATGCGACAGCAGAATATCTGACAAATCATGTCGTGAATTCCGCAATCTCGTCCGCAATCTTAAATTTGACTACTAATTCTCTTGTTTATGAGCGTAAACAAAGTTATACTCGTGGGCAACGTCGGACAAGACCCTGAAATCCGATACGTGGAGAAACGCCCCGTTGCCGAGATGTCTCTTGCCACTACCGAACGTGGCTATCGCACGTCATCTGGCGTTGACATTCCCGAACGCACCGAATGGCATCGCCTTATCATGTGGGATTCGGCGGCCGATACCGCCGAAAAATATATCCGTAAAGGCACAAAACTGTTTGTAGAAGGCAAACTCCGCACACGCACCTGGGTGGATCGCGCCGGCGTGGCCCGCAAAGTGACCGAAATTTATGTCGACAATTTCGACATACTCTCACGTCCGCAGACGTAACCATGACACCACTTCACCAGATCACATAGAAATAAACCAATCATACTGATCAAGCCAATGGAAAAAAGACAGACAGAGATCCCGGCCGACATATATTCGACGGCCGATCCGGTGGAACTGCCCGAAAACGCGTTCCGCGAGCTTGGAGCCGACGAACACTATCGTCCGCTGATGCACCCCGCTCATGACTACAAGGAAGTCACCCCCTACTCCGTCGGAGTCGGACTGCTACTCGCCGTAATATTCAGCGCCGCGGCCGCATACCTCGGCCTAAGGGTCGGACAGGTGTTTGAAGCGGCCATTCCCATAGCCATCATTGCCGTCGGAATGTCAAGCGCGCTGAAGAAAAACGGCGCTCTCGGCCAGAATGTCATGATACAGTCTATCGGCGCCTGCTCCGGCGTTATCGTAGCCGGGGCCATCTTCACTCTTCCCTCACTGTTTATACTTCAGGGAAGTTATCCTGATATCACCGTCAACTTCATCGAGATATTCCTCAGCTCACTGCTTGGCGGCGTGCTCGGCATACTATTCTTCATACCGTTCAGAAAATATTTTGTCAAGGACATGCACGGCAAATATCCCTTCCCGGAAGCCACCGCCACCACACAGGTGCTTGCGAGCGGACAAGGCACTGGGGCCGGAAGCCGTGCGCAGGCGCGTCTGCTTGTAGTGGCTTCGCTCATCGGAGGTATTTATGACTATATTGTGTCGACATTCGGATTCTGGGCCGAAGAGGTCTCGACGGCCTTCTGTGGATGGGGTGCCGCACTCGCCGAAAAGTGCAAGATCGTTGTGAGCTGCAACACCGGTGCCGCCCTCCTCGGCCTTGGATATATTGTAGGTCTTAAGTACGCTTTTGTGATTTTCGCCGGATCAGCATTCGTATGGTGGGTGATTCTGCCTCTGATGGGCACTTACGGAGCTCCGGAGCTTACCGCCCTATCGCCCGACGCGCTTTTTGCCGACTACGCGCGCCTCATAGGCATAGGTGGCATAGCCATGGCAGGAGTCATAGGAATCATAAAGTCGTGGGGCATCATTGTACAGGCAGCCGGACTCGCAGGACGCGAATTCAAGGGCGGAAAGACCGATCGCAAACCGCTTCGCTGGCAGGCCGACCTCTCCATGAAACATGTGGTCTTCTACATTGTCATCGCCCTCGTCGCCGTCTTTGGATTCTTTTGGGCGGGAGTGCTCCATAATTTCTGGCAGGCTCTTGTAGCATGGGTTGTCGTGACCGTCATAGCATTTCTGTTCACAACCGTTGCCGCCAACGCCATAGCCATAGTAGGCACAAATCCGGTATCGGGCATGACGCTGATGACGCTCATTGTAGCCTCTGCAATATTTGTGGCTGTAGGCATCAGCGGCACATCGGGCATCGTTGCCTCCATGGTAATAGGAGGAGTCGTGTGCACCGCCCTTTCGATGGCCGGAGGATTTGTGACCGACCTGAAGATCGGCTACTGGCTTGGATCGACACCGCGCAAACAGGAGAGCTGGAAATTCGTCGGAACACTCGTTTCGGCGGCAACAGTAGGAGGCGTCATACTCCTCCTCAACGACGTCTACGGATTTAGCGGTCCCAACGCACTTGTGGCTCCTCAGGCCAACGCCATGGCCAAAGTAATCGAGCCGATCATGATGGGAGGCGAAACGCCATGGATGCTTTACATTGCCGGCGCAGTGCTGGCTGTGCTGCTCAACTGGCTCGGCGTGCCGGCGCTGGCATTCTGCCTCGGAATGTTCATCCCCATGCAGCTCAACGCTCCCCTGCTTGTCGGAGGCGCGATAGCATGGTTTGTAAGCACACGTTCGGCTGACAAAGCCGTAAATGACGCCCGTCGTGACCGCGGCACACTCATCGCATCCGGACTCATCGCCGGAGGCGCACTCTTCGGAGTATTCGCCGCCCTTACACGTTTTGCCGGATTCGAATATGTAAATACGATGCCCGTGGCCATGACACAGGGACTCGGAATTGCAGTCTACATCGCACTGATCATCTATCTCGCATGGCAGAGCATGAAAGCTCGACCGACAGCAGCGTAAAACCGCTGCTGCACAACATCATCGCCCTCTCATTGCCCGCGATAGCAAGCAATCTGGTCACGCCGCTGCTCGGCATGACCGATGTGGCTATCGCGGGACACTTGGGGGGCGCTGTGTTTTTGGCCGCTATAGCTGTGGGAGGCAACATGTTCAACCTGCTCTACTGGCTCTTCGGATTTCTACGGATGGGATCCAGTGGACTCACCGCGCAGGCCTTTGGAGCCGACGACAAAATGCGTCAGGCCACAGTGCTCTATCAGGCGCTCACCGTAGCCCTTGCTATCGGAGTCGCCTTCATAATCATGCGCACGCCACTGTGCGGCATGCTGCTTGATATGATGGAGGTGGAACATCGCGCCGCAGCCATGGCCGCCGAATACTTCATGACACTCATCTGGGGAGCACCCGCAATGCTCGGCTCATTCGTCATGGCCGGCTGGTTTCTAGGAATGCAAAATTCCAAGGTGACCATGTGGATATCCATCCTTACAGTCATCGTCAATATCGCCGTCAGTCTTACACTTACACTGGCTTTGAATCTTGGCATATACGGATTGGCCTTGGGCACGCTCTCGGCGCAATGGATCGGATTTACAGCTTCGGTCATCGTGTGCGGTCTGAAATACAGTCCGTCATTTCCCAGATTCATAACCATTTTTGCAGGAACTAATCTACTGAAATTCTTCCGGATAAACACCGACATTTTTCTACGCACATTGTGTCTGGTCGGAGTCACTCTGTGGTTTACGCGCACCGGAGCCATGCAAGGCAACGAGATACTCGCCGCCAATGCCCTGCTTATGCAGCTGTTCACTCTTTTCAGCTTCTTTATGGACGGCTTTGCCTTTTCGGCCGAGGCTATTTGCGGCAAATACTCCGGAGCAGGCCGACATCAGGCACTGAAACAGGCATGCCGGCTGCTGATATCGACATCGGCCACACTCGCCCTGATATTCACTGCCGGCTATGCCACACTCGGCACTGCCCTGCTCGAAATACTCTGCGACGATCTGTCCACACTGGCAGCCGCACGCGAATACGAGGTCTGGGCAATATCTATACCATTGGCCGGATTCATGGCGTTTGTCTGCGACGGAATATTCATAGGCCTCACAGCCACGCGGTCGATGCTCCTGTCCATGCTGTGCGCCACCGCCGTATATTTCACAGTATATATGCTTGCGTGGCCGACAATGCACAATCACGGCCTGTGGCTGGCCTTTCTATGCTATCTGGCCGTGCGCGGACTATTGCTCGCACTGCTGCTTGCCAAAGGATCACGCGGAGAAGTAGCCTGAAACTCCTTGCGATACCACGGAGTGGAATAAGCCAGATCAAGGAACTCACGGCGACTCCACTTCAGTTCGGACAGAGCCGTCATATCGACAGCCAGAGGCTTGACATCAGGCACAAAGACAGCATTGGGCGAAGTAACCACCTCACGCGCCTTGTCGCTTCCATTGCCAAAAAACAGCACAGTGCTTTTCTCAAGAAATCCGGCATAGCTGTCGGCGTCGAGAATCATAGGAGTTGGCTCCAGCAATGGTGTCAGAGCCTGATCATATACTCCTGTAAACACCTCCATGCGGCGTGCATCGATCATCGGAGCATAAACCGCCCCCTCGGGGTATTCATATCCAGAAAACATCACCGACACCGCAAGAAGCTGCAAAGTGTCGACACCTATCAGGGGTAGTCCCAGAGCGTATGCCAGCCCCTTGGCCTCCGACAGACCGATCCGGAGTCCTGTATAGCTGCCCGGACCCATAGAAACCGCCACAGCATCCAGTGAAAGCTCAAGCTCCCTGAGTCGGTCGAGACAATCCTTTATGAAACCGCTCAGGAGGGTTGCATGGTTGCGCTGCTCGAATTCCTCACGATGACAAAGCACCGTCCCTTCAGCCGACAAAGCGACCGAACACACCTCCGTCGAGGTGTCTATATTCAATATTACTGCCATTATTCAAGTTTTGTGCAAAGTTACGCTATTTCACCGTTAAATTCAAACATACTTTGAGTCTGCCGGGATTTTGCATGGATTCGTTCAATTTGTCGGGCTAACTCTATCACAGATTGCTCGCGATTCAACTTTTTATCGTAACTTTGTCAGACATTAAAACGAATATCAACAGTCTATATATACACTACTGAAATGCTGCTATCAATGACAGGCTTCGGCAAATCGGTTGTCGAAACAGAACACAAAAAAATAACCGTCGAGATCAAATCGCTCAACAGCAAACAACTCGACATGTCACTCCGTCTACCCTCGGCTTATAGAGCGGTGGAACTGGAGATGCGCAACCGCCTGGCACACCGGATCGAACGAGGCAAAGTCGAGGCTATAGTGACTGTAGAGAACATCGGCAGCGACTCCCCCACTCAATTCAACCTGCCGCTGCTCAAGACCTACAAGAAAAGTCTGGAGGATATCGCCGACGCTATCGGAGTGTCGCACCCCGCCGACTGGATGCCGCTTCTGATGAGGCTGCCTGACATCATGAAAGCCGAAGCACCGGCCGAAGACGAGCAGAACGAAAGCACCGCGCTCATTAAAGCGGCCGACGCTGCTACCGACGCCTTGGTGGAATACAGACGCGAAGAGGGCAGGAAACTCGAAGAGTTCTTCACCCAACGCATACGACAGATAGAGAACCTGCTGGCAGAGGTGCCTCGTTATGAAAATGAACGCGTCAGCAAGATTCGTGCCCGGATTGAGGACAATCTCGCCAAACTCGGACAAGTGGATATCGATCTCGGACGTCTGGAGCAGGAAATGATATATTACATTGAGAAGCTCGACATTAACGAGGAAAAACAGCGGCTTCGCCAACACCTGACTTATTTCATGGAAACACTCGACGGCGAAACCGGACAAGGTAAAAAACTCGGCTTCATCAGTCAGGAAATGGGACGTGAGATCAATACTCTCGGATCAAAAAGCAATCATGCCGAACTACAGAAAATCGTAGTGCGCATGAAAGACGAGCTTGAGCAGATAAAGGAACAGGTACTCAATGTGCTCTGAACCCGTGCATCTCCCCGGACATAAAAACCCATACTTACCCACCCCATAAACGCATATCATGGAAGGCAAGATCATCATCGTCAGTGCCCCGTCGGGCTGTGGCAAATCCACAATCATCAACCGGCTGCTGCAAAAAGGCGAAATCGACATGAAATTTTCAGTGTCGGCCACCAACCGTCAGCCACGCGAGGGCGAAGTTCATGGCGTCAGCTACTGGTTTCTTACTGACGAAGAATTCCGTCAGGCCATAGCCGACGACAACTTCGTAGAGTATGAAGAGGTCTATCCCGGACGCTTCTACGGCACACTGAAGAGCGAAGTCGAACGCAGGTGCCGCGAGGGTCACAACGTAGTGCTCGATATCGACGTCAAAGGCGGCGTAAACGTCAAACGCATGTATGGCGAACGCGCTTTGGCTCTATTTATCGAGCCACCGAGCATCGACGCCCTGCGGGTGCGTCTGGAAGGACGCGGCACCGAGTCGCCCGAAGCCATAAGCCAGCGCCTCGGCAAAGCTGAATACGAACTGTCGTTCGCCCCATCCTACGACATCCGGATCGTCAACGACGATCTCGACAAGGCGGTAGCCGATACCGAAAAAGCCATCAAACAATTTGTAGGCGCATGAAAATCGGTCTGCTTGGCGGATCATTCAACCCTGTCCACGTCGGCCACATGATGGTGGCAAACTATATGGCCCAGTTTGCCGGACTGGACGAAGTGTGGATGATGCTGTCACCGCAAAATCCGCTCAAAGACAGTGCCACGCTTATCGATGACCGTCATCGGCTCAAAATGCTTGAAATAGCAGTCGGCGCCGACCGGCAATCAAGGATAAAAGCTTGCGACGTGGAACTCTCACTTCCACGTCCGTCATATACCATCGACACACTGCGCTATCTCAACCGCCGGCATCCGTCGGTCTCCTTCAGCATCATCACCGGAAGCGACAACTGGCTCGGTTTCGGCAGATGGCGTGAGAGTGAGTCCATACTATCGGACTACGGTGTGATCGTATATCCCCGCCCCGGATTTCCTATCGAAACACCATCGCATCCCAACTGCCGCATAATCAATGCTCCAATAACCGAAATATCAAGCACATTCCTGCGGCAGGCACTATCAAGCGGAGCCGACATGACCTATTTTCTCCCTCCGGGAGTCTATGAATATATAAGACACAACCATCTCTATGAATGATACAGTTCTAAACAACAATGCCCTTGCATTCATCGGCCTGTGCAACGAATATTGTCAGGCAGCGGAATCGGCTGCCGAAACTGAGCGCAGAGATTTTATCGATACGATGCTCCGGCTGCTTCCCCGAATATACATTGCCGCTTCCGATCTGTCGGCCGACATATCGACAGAGGAAGCCTATATCAATCCGTCGCTGGAGGAAGATTACTATGAATCAGTGCGCCGCGCGATCGAAAACATCATGGGTCCGGACGACACGTATCTCGAAGTGTTTGAAGAAGACATGAAGTATTCCGACACACCCATAGCCGCAAGCCTCTCCGAAGGGCTGACCGACATATTCCAGTCGGTCTATAACTTTATAGAAATGATCAAACTCGATCCGCTGGCACTCGCCCCCGAAGCCCTTGCCGCGATTAAAGAAGACTTCGAAAGCTACTGGAGCCAGATACTTTGCAACAATCTCCGGGCCCTCAACAAAATCAAATACTCATCATCTGATATTGACTGATATGGAACAATACGACTACATCGACGACCTCTGTAAGTTTCTTGACTCTTCTCCGGTCAATTTTCTGGCCGTCGACACCGTGCGCCGACGTCTTGACGCCGAAGGATTCGAACGTCTTGATCCGCGCGAGGCATGGGAAATAAACCGTGGAGGACGCTATTATGTGACAAAAAACGACTCCGCAATATTCGCTTTCACTGTCGGCGACTCTGATCCGGAGGACGGCTTCCGTATCATCGCGGCCCACAGCGACTCACCCGGCTTCCGCATAAAGCCCGACTGCGAGATATTGTGCGACGGAAACATCGTGAAACTCAACACTGAAGTATATGGAGGTTCAATATTATACACCTGGTTTGACCGTCCGTTGTCAATAGCCGGAAGGGTGATGCTGCGCGGGCAGGATCCGCTGCGCCCCATCAGCCGTCTGGTAAGATTCGACCGGCCGCTGCTCACCATACCTCATCTCGCCATACACTTCAACCGCTCTGTCAACGACGGAAATCCTCTCTCGAAACAGAAAGACATGTTGCCGGTCATCGGCCGTGTCAATGCCAAAGGTGATGAAAAAGGACTTGTCAGACGCCTTGTAGCCGAAGAGCTCAATGTAGATCCTGAAATAATCATCGACTACGATCTGTCGCTTTTTGACACCACACCGGCATGCATTACCGGAATCAACGGGGAATTCGTTACATCAGGACGTATCGACGACCTGTCGATGGTGCATGCCGCGCTCACCTCCCTGCTTGAAGCCGGTAACGACAGAGGAGCGATCAAGGTCATGGCCATTTTCGACAACGAGGAGACCGGCAGCGGGACAAAACAGGGAGCAGCATCGCCTGTGCTCCGCAACATACTGAAACGTATATGCAATTCACTCGGATGGACCGATGAAGCATTCATGATCAGCATTGCATCATCGTTCATGATATCGGCCGACAACGCACATGCCGTCCACCCCAACTATGTCGAAAAGCAGGATCCGACCAATCATCCCACACTCGGCGGAGGCCCTGTCATCAAGATCAATGCCAACTGCAAATATATGACCGATGCCGACAGCGCAGCCGTGTTCAAAAACATCTGCGACATAGCCGGCATACCATGCCAGTATTTCGTCAACCACAGCGACGTAGCCGGAGGATCCACGCTCGGCAACATACTGACCGCGCAGCTTGATCTGCGTGGAGTCGACATGGGAGCGGGCGTTTGGGCCATGCACTCCGTGCGCGAAACCGCATCGACCGCCGATCACATCAGCATCATCAAAGCATTCTGCACCTTCTACGAGATATAAAAGAAGAGGGGACAGACAAGTCCCCGCATATATCAATCCGGCATATAGAACGTCGCCATATCTGTCATCATGCGATGAAGGATATGGCGACAATCGTAAAGCCGACAAGGACTACAGCCATAAACTCCGCACGGCGCGCCACTCTGATGGCGCGCACGGCATCGATGCGGCCTACCGGTCGGCTGTCTATGCCGATATAAGGTTTGTACACCGCCACGCCAAAATAATCGTGAGTCCCGCCAAAACGGCATCCCAGCACACCCGCCATAGCGGCCTCGGGCCATCCCGAATTAGGACTTGCATGACAACGGCCGAACCTGAGCACAAACCTCCATAAATCCGGCCGTCCGGCGGCAAGTATGATCAGCGCCGCAGTCAGTCGTGCCGGAATCCAGTTGGCGACATCATCTATCCGGGCTGCCACACGACCAAACGACCTAAATCTGTCATTACGATAACCGATCATCGAATCAAGAGTATTGACCATCTTATAGGCTACCATGCCCGGCACACCGAGAATCGCAAACCAAAACAAAGGAGCGACCACCCCGTCTGAAAGATTCTCGGCCAAAGTCTCAAGCGCAGCCGTTGCCACCTCCTGATCCGACAACGAGGCGGTGTCACGGCCGACTATACGCGCTACCTGACGGCGGCCATCGTCAATCGAACGGTCGAGAGCGTCGAACACAGCTCCGACCTCACGTGTCAGAGTCGTGCCGGCCAGACAGAAAAACACCATCACTGTGCAAAACAAAGTTTCAGCCCAAGGCCATGGGGCGAGCAGCAACAGAACCGCACCACACAACACATACGCTATGGCGACCAGTCCGACTGACGCGACAGCCCCTTTGGCCACACGATGCAACCCATGGTTGAGCATACGCTCCATGAACGCGATTGCCTTGCCCATCCACACAACCGGATGAGGCATCCACAACGGATCGCCTGCCAAAAGATCAAGCGTCCATCCTGCGGCAAGACCGATCAACAATATTTCCCAATCCATTCCTTCAATGCATCAAGAAGTAAATCGTTTTCGTCGCCACGCTGCGCCGCTATCCTGAAATGACCAGCAGACAGACCTGCAAAATTTGAAGCGTCGCGTATAAGCAGTCCGTGCCGACTGACAAGCCACTCCTTCAGTGCGGCTGCAGAACCACAGGGAACAGCACCCAAAAAGAAATTAGTGGCTGACGGAGTCACATCATATCCCATAGCTGCCATCGCGCACTGCATCCTTTTGCTCTCGGCAAGAAGCATATCCACCGGTATCACAGGCGGATTATCAATAAGAAATTCCGCGCACGATGATGCCAAGGCATTGACGGCCCATGGCATACGGTGCCGGCGGAGAGATCTGATGTTTTCAGCGCTCGCGGTCAGATATCCTACGCGCAATCCTGGCACGCAACACTGTTTTGTAAGCGAATGTAGCAGGATCACATTGTCATGACCAGCCATCGTACTCACATCGAGCTTTTCAGCCCGGCAATAGTCGGAATATGCCGTATCTATCACAAACATCACTGATAGTCTGCTGGCGATCAACGCTGCAAGACCGCCGGCATCAATCACTCTTCCGTCAGGATTGTTCGGATTGCATATCCACACTACGTCGCTCTTCACGGCGGCCTCCTCCGCATCACCGAAATAATCATACACTACCCCCGCCGCACTACAAGCATCGGCATATTCGGCAAATGTCGGCCCCACGATACCGCTGCGACGGCCTGCCGCAATATTGCGCGCTATCGTATATATGGCGTCGGTCACTCCGGCGGTCACCATGATCTGGCCATATTCTATTCCGATGTCATCAGCCAGACGATGTTCCAGGCTATATGGCTCCGGCTCGGGATATGACGCTACGAAATCGAGTTTTGAAGCCATAAACCGCTTCAACGCGCTGAGATCGGGATATTGCCATATATTGGTCGAAAAATTCACCTTGACAAGCCCGGAATATCTGTAGATATCATCACCGTGTCCCTCAGTCATAACTTATCATCCGGTATATCATATTCATATCGAGGCACTCTCTTAACCGAGCTGCGAGCGTGTCGTATTGCCTCTGGCGGTAAGCCCCGTAATCAGCCACACACCCGCTCAACCGGGGCAACAACCATGCTATCACCTCACTGTTGTCGAGAAAACCATGAATATATGTTCCATAACAATTGCCATTACGGCATCCGTCGGCTGTGCCGTCGGAAAGCATGCTTAAAGCGATAGCGTCCTGATCAAGCCGTGTCCGTCCCATGTGTATCTCGTAGCCATTGCCAACTATGCACGCACCGGCATCCGTCGTCATCTCGAATGCAATCCGGCGGATCTGCTTGTCAGCGGATATGACCGTCGTTACCGGCAGCAGACCAAGCCCGTCGACGCAATCAGTCTCTCCTTCATATCCCTCCGGATCATCAATCACGCGACCCATCATCTGATAGCCTCCGCATATACCGACCACCGGCAAGCCGTCGGCCGCGAGTCCGGTAATCGCCTCATCCATACCGGTAGCCTTAAGCCACCGCAGGTCGCTTATAGTAGTTTTGGTGCCAGGAATCACGATCATATCTGCCCCGACAAGCGCCCCGGCCTCGGCAGTATAATACACGTTTACGCCCGGAGTATGTTCAAGGACATTGAAATCGGTGAAATTGGATATATGCGGCAATCTTACGACAGCCACATTCACAGCTCCGGGCATTGGCGCCACACGCTTGCCTCCAAGCACAACCGAATCTTCATCTTCTATATGGATATCGGCCATATAAGGAACGACACCCACTACCGGGACACCGCAACACTCCTCAAGCATACGGCGGCCACTATCAAACAGACGCATGTCACCTCTGAATTTGTTGACAATAATCCCTTTGATCAGTCGCCGGTATTCCGGCGGCTGCAACATCACCGATCCGTAGGCCGATGCAAACACGCCGCCACGGTCTATATCGGCGACAAGCAGCACGGCGGCATCGGCATACGCCGCCATCGGCATGTTCACGATGTCTGACTCACGGAGATTTATCTCGGCCACGCTTCCAGCTCCCTCCATCACTACAGGATTATAGCGTGACGACAGCCTGTCGAAAGCCTTGCAGACACCTCCGCGCAACTCCGCACGGACCTCACTGTCATAGAGCCTCGCCGAACTGTATGTTCCGGCTGCAACGCCGTCGACAACGATCTGACATGTAGAATCACCCTGAGGCTTCAGCAGCAAAGGGTTCATATCCGTATGGCAGTCGATTCCGGCGGCTTCGGCCTGCACAGCCTGCGCGCGTCCGATCTCGAAGCCTTCAGGAGTGGCATACGAATTAAGTGCCATATTCTGGGCTTTGAAAGGAGCCGGAGCATATCCATCCTGGCGGAATATGCGGCACAGGCCGGCTGCAAGCATACTCTTGCCGACATCACTCCCCGTACCGCCGAGCATCAGCGGACGCAGCCGCCTCATAGCGGTATTCATAAAACGTCCTGTATTGTTATGTAAGACATCATTAACATATTGCAAAATTACTTATATTTTTCCTTAACTTTGCAATATGAAACACAAGATAAAACCCGGACTGCTTCCACGCATCATTATCGCCATAGCAATGGGCATAGCTATCGGATGGATTTCGCCCGAATGGTTTGCCCGCCTGTGCGCTACTTTCAATGATATCTTCTCGCAATTTCTCGGTTTCCTGATTCCACTGATCATAGTGGGATTTGTCACCCCCGCCATAGGCGACATCGGCATCCGCGCGGGAAAAATGCTTATCGTGACGCTTCTGCTCGCATACGGAGCCACATTGTTTGCCGGCTATACATCTTACTTTACCGGCATCTGGCTGTTCCCATCCATGATCAGTCAGGACTCGGCGATGACAGCCGTAGAGCAGGGAGGCACGACTATAGAACCATACTTCACCGTCGGAATGCCTCCGCTTATGGGAGTGATGACCGCTCTGGTGAGTTCATTTGTCATCGGGCTCGGAATAGCCGTGACGTCGGCCGAAGTGCTCCGGTCAGCGTTCGCCGAACTGCGCTCCGTCATCGAGCTGACGATACGCAAGGCTATTGTTCCGCTTCTTCCATTCTACATATTCGGAATATTTCTTATAATGACCGTTTCAGGGCAAACCGGTACAATACTGATCTCTTTCGCAAAAATAATAGCCGTGATATTCGGCATACATGTGTTCATACTTGTGTTCCAGTATTGTATCGCCTCGATATTCGCCCGAAAGAATCCGTTCAAAATGTTATGGACCATGATGCCGGCTTATTTTACAGCTCTCGGCACATCGTCATCGGCCGCGACCATACCTGTCACTCTACGGCAGAGCATAAAAATGGGCGTCAGCGAGGATGTCGCCGGATTTGTCGTGCCGCTGTGCGCTACAGTCCACATGTCGGGAAGCGCGCTGAAACTGGTTGCATGCTCCATGGCTCTGATGATCATGCAGGGCATGACATTCGATATAGGCATGTTCAGCCATTTCATAATAATGCTCGGCATCACCATCGTGGCCGCACCCGGAATTCCTGGAGGCGCCATCATGGCATCACTCGGACTGTTGTCGTCGATATTAGGCTTCAGCGAGGCGCAGAACGCGCTGATGATAGCACTCTATATCTCCATGGACAGTTTCGGCACAGCCTGCAATGTGACAGGCGACGGCGCACTCGCATCGATCGTCGACCGATTCTTCCGACCGCGACCTCGAAAAGTGCCTTCAGCATCCTGATCAGAGCAACAGGCAGGCATCGCCATAGCTGAGGAAGCGGAACTCACGCTCCATGGCCAAATCATACATGCGGCGCCAGTCGCCACCGGTAAAAGCTGACACGAGCAGCAGCAGCGTGGACTTGGGCTGATGAAAGTTGGTCACCATCGCGTCGACCACACGATAACGATATCCTGGAGCGATGATGATACGCGTGTCGGCTGTCAGGACATCGCTTCCATCCTTGCACAGCCGGTCCAGGAGACAACCCATAGCCTCTTTCCGGCTCATAGCGGTCGGATGACCATCGTAGGGATACCACTGCGGCAGTTCATCGAGCGACTCTCCACGCGAAGCCCTTACGCCTAACCAATACAGGCTTTCGAGCGTTCGCACGGAAGTGGTACCGACTGCCACCACACGGCGGTCGGTGCGTGCCAGCTCCTCTATCAGTCCGATCCCTACGCTTATGAATTCGCTGTGCATCGGATGCCCGCCGATTGTTTCTGATTTTACAGGCTGGAAAGTGCCGGCACCGACATGAAGAGTCAGTTCGCGCAATTCTACCCCACGCTGCCGCAGACTTTCGAACAGCGCCGGAGTGAAATGCAGCCCGGCAGTCGGAGCAGCCACCGATCCTTGTATTCGGGAGTAGACAGTCTGATAGTCCGTCAGATCGCTCTCTTCGGTATCGCGGTTTAGATATGGCGGAATAGGCAATTCACCCGCCGCCTCGATAATCTGGGAGAATGTCACCGAATCATTGTCCCATTCAAAGCCAATGACCGACGAAGCTCCTTCGTGCCGGAGGCGTCGGGCTGTGAGCACGACAGTGCCTTCGCCAGCTACATCGACATTCATGGTGACACTCCCCTCTTTCCATTTCTTGCTGTTACCGACAAAACAACGCCACGAACATCCTATGCGCGATGCAAACGAGCGCTCGTAATCGGCCGGAGCGACAGGTTCCAGACAAAACACCTCTATACGGGCACCCTGGTCGCCACCACCCTTCCGGAAACGCAATCGGGCGTTTATCACCTTGGTATTGTTCATCACGAGCATATCATCGGACGACAGCAACTGCGCAATGTCGGCAAACACACGTTCCTCAAGACTGCCATCGCCATGACGCACCAGCAGACGGCATGTGTCGCGCACAGCCAACGGATGACGCGCTATAAGCCCGTCGGGGAGAGGATAGTCAAACGCTTCGATTGATATAAGTCGTGGATCAGTCATTTTCAACACAATTTTAGTGCAAAATTAGCAAAAAGCCTTCTAATTACATCATCCACCAGCGCCACCGGCCCAATATACTTGTCTAAAATCATGAAACTTAATTTTTTAGAGTAAAAAAACTCCTAAAAGATTTGGCCAAACGCTCGGAAAACCGTAACTTTGCAGCCGAATTCGTAATCTCTGGCAGGACATGCAGCCTGGCCATATTGCGACTAACATGTTAACATTTTAATTAAAACGATCACAATGGATTTAATTAAAGTTGTCGAGGAAGCTTACGCTACCGGCAAGAAACATCCCGAATTCGGTCCCGGCGACACCATCACCGTGGCCTACCGCATCAAAGAGGGTAACAAAGAGCGTATCCAGCAGTATCGCGGTGTGGTAATCCGTATCTCGGGCGACGGCGACAAGAAGCGTTTCACCGTCCGCAAAATGAGCGACAACATCGGTGTGGAGCGTATCTTCCCCATCGAATCGCCGTTCATCGACTCTATCACCGTCAACAAGTATGGCAAGGTGCGTCGCGCCAAACTTTACTACCTCCGTGGCCTTACCGGCAAGAAGGCCCGCATCAAGGAGCGCCGCGTCAACGTTGCGAAATAAGCTGCAACACCGACAAAAAAGCATCCGGGCAGTCCGGGGATTTATCCCCTCGACTGCCCGGCATTCTTTTATGCTTTATAAGCCTCAGGACTCTGCTTCAGCTTCGGGAGCGATGAGCTTATAGCCCTTGCCGTGGATGTTGATGATCTCGATTGACGGATCGTCGCGCAGATGTTTGCGCAGCTTCGTGATATACACGTCCATCGAACGGGCGTTGAAATAATTGTCGTCGATCCAGATAGTCTTTAGAGCGAAGTTACGCTCAAGAATCTCATTGACGTGAGCACACAGCAGGCTGAGCAGTTCAGACTCCTTGGTGGTAAGCTTGGTCATCTTGTCGCCAATCATCAGAGTCTGCTTCTGTGTGTCGAAAGTAAATTGTCCGATCTTGTACATCGTGATCTCCTTGCCCTTCTTGCCCTTTACGCGGCGCAGTATGGCCTCGATTCTGAACACGAGTTCCTCCATAGAGAAAGGCTTGGTGATATAATCGTCAGCACCGATCTTGAAGCCCTCGAGGATATCTTCCTTTATCGATTTCGCGGTAAGGAATATGATGGGCACCTCCGAGTTGACCGTGCGGATTTCCTGCGCGAGTGCGAATCCATCCTTTTTGGGCATCATCACATCAAGCACACACAAGTCGTACTTGCCTTTCAGGAAAGCCTTGTAGCCGCTTTCGCCGTCGGCAAACAGATCGGCATTATAGCCCTTGGCCTGGAGGTATTCGCGAAGAAGCATACCGAGATTCTCGTCGTCCTCGCAAAGCAGTATACGCAGTCGTTCTTCCATAATAATTTGTTTTTATATGTTTGTATTCATCTTTTCGCAAGCGGCAGAGTGATTATGAATCGTGTACCTTGCCCGAGTTCACTCTCCACCGTTATCTGTCCGCCAAGCTCCCTCACCATTTTGTTGACATAGGCCAGACCGAGTCCGAAGCCTTTGACATCATGCAGGTTGCCAGTCGGCACTCTATAAAATTTCTCGAATATTTTCTTTAGATCCTCACGACGGATACCGATGCCGTTGTCGGCCACTGTCACTTCAAGACGTCCGCCCGACACGTCGCGTGTTGTCACCGAAAGTTTAAGCGACTCATCCTCACGACGGTATTTGACGGCATTGTCAAGCAGATTGAAAATCACATTGGTGAAATGCATCTCGTCGACATGAATGATCGACTGTTCCGCCTTGAGCACAGCCTCTATATGGCCGCCATATTTCTCCACCTTGATCTTGAAAGTGTGGATAATATTCTCGACAATGGTGTTGGCATCCACATCCTGAAGTTTAAGTGTGGCCTTCTGACGCTCGAACATCGACATCTGCAACACCTTCTCGACCTGAAAACGCAACCGCTTCGTCTCATCGTTGATCACATTGGATATGTGCTCAAGCATATTCGACGACTTGCGTACAGAGCTGTCGTTGAGCATCTGCGCGGCAAGCGATATGGTGGATATGGGAGTCTTGAACTCATGTGTCATGTTGTTGATGAAGTCGTTTTTCATGTCGGTCAGCTTCTTCTGGCGGAAGATCAGGTAGATTGTTATGACAAACACCACCAGCAGCACAAACGTCATGATAAACGCCGGAATGATATAGTTGAGCGACGACATGATGTAATCACGCTTGGTGGGGAAGTAGACCTTGAGGTAATACATCAGATTGCGCGTATCGTTGGGAAAAAGCGTCTGCACAAACATATTGTCATTACCCACCTGCTCAGGCATGTAGCCAGCCGAATGATACACCGCGGCACCCTGACGGTTGACGACAGCGAATTCAAACGGCAGGTCAAGGCCGTTGTTGGCCAGTTCCATTCTGAGATATGTGGCCACCTTACCCGAATCTGCGCGTTCGGCGATCGGACGTGTGCTCGACTGGCTTATCATGCGCAGTATCACCTCGTTCATAAGCGTGCGCTGCTTAAGATACTGTTCCTGCAGTATCTCATGGGTCGGCCGCTGGCGCTGACGCGGAGTAAGAGTTATAGTCGGATCGAGCGCATTGAGATCGCCTTGCAGCGTCAATGCTCCCTTCTTGCCTTCAGGAGTGGTGAAAGAATACTGTATGCCACCCTGCTCGCCCGATGACGACGAGTAGCGTGGCAATACCGAGGTTTCGATCTGAGCCACATCCTCTTCAAGAAAATACTGCGTTTCGTCCTGCTCCAGATTGCCGGTGACAGCGTAAAGCGACCGCTTCACGCCTTCTGCAAACTGGTCATCGCGCATACGCAGTATGTTCTTCATGTACATCACCTGCACATACAGAAGCCCCGCAAATGTCAGAGCCATTATGATGGTTATTGCCCAGATTGTCGATTTTTTCATTTTATCACTTTACAGCCGTCAAGCGGCTATATGTTTTTTAATTTATTATGTTAACGCTTGAGATGCCCGAATTGTTAGCGGAGCATAAAAAAGTCAATACACCCGGTTTTAACACTTCGTGCCAAAATTAACAATTAAATGTGAATTTCGCAAATTTAATACGACAATTTGATACCGGCGATCATTGTATATAAACGACGTATATAAACGACGTCGCGCTGCCCGCATGAGGCAACGCGACGACCTTTTATCGTATTATAACCCGGATTTACATGTGAAGTGCATCTTCATCATCCGACGCCACATACTGACCGCCGGCAGGAAGAGTACGGCCGAGCAGCAGGTATCCGAGGATACCCGAGACAAGCGATCCCACCACAATGCCGAGTTTGGCATGATTGAGCAGATCGGCACCATGCACACCCATTCCGGCAAACGACAGATTGGCGATAAACAGCGATACTGTAAATCCGATACCGCCAAGCATCGCCACTGACGCCATCATCTTCCAGTTGGCACGCAGCGGCATCGGGGCGAGATGGAGCTTTACAGTCAGCCACGAGAAAAGGAATATACCCGCGCACTTGCCTATCACCAGACCGCATATTATCGCAAGCGATATACCTTCAACAATCGACAACGGATCAAGGTTGAGCAGAAATATGCCGGCGTTGGCAAAGGCAAACAGAGGCACTATGAAGTTATTGACCACCGGATGCAAGGAGTCTTCGAGATCCTGCAGAGGCGATATCACTTTGTCGGAAGCATACTCTATCATTTTGAGCCAGTCCATCTGCTCACGGTTGAGTATGCTCGACTGTTCGAGATGCTCATCGTCCTCATACTTGAAGTGAGCTATCGAGGCGCGAATGATCTTCACATATCGACGAGGCTTGAACACGGGCGATGCCGGCACACAGAATGCCACCAGCACTCCGGCGATTGTAGGATGCACGCCCGAATTGAGAAACAGAAACCACACACATCCGCCAATACCGAGGTAGAATATCTTGCTCTTGATGTGCATAGCACTGCCAAGCAGAAGCACTCCGAGAAGCACTGCAGCATAGACCAGCAGCATATATTCGATATGCGACGAATAGAAAGCCGCAATGACTATGATGCCGCCTATATCGTCGACCACAGCCAGAGTAGTAAGGAAAATCTTCAGCGAAATCGGCACCCGCGAACCAAGCATCGCAAGCACTCCCAGCGAGAATGCGATGTCGGTGGCCATCGGTATAGCCGATCCTCCTACATAGTCAGTACCCTTCGACAGCATGTAGAAAATAACCACCGGCACTATCATGCCTCCGAGAGCGCCCATGATCGGCAGCAAAGCCTGCTTGAACGACGACAACTCTCCGACAAGCACCTCGCGCTTGATCTCAAGACCTATCGAAAAGAAAAACACAGCCATCAGAGCATCGTTGATAAACTCCAGCATATTCATCGGCTCTCCACCATGGGAGAACAGATTGAAGCCGCCTATCTGCAGCCTCACCTCCTGTTCCCAGAACTCAAAATAGTAATGGTTAATAGCCGGGATATTGGCCACTATCATGGCCAACAGAGTAGATATTATCAGAATATTTCCGCCTGTAGCATGGCGACGTATGGCCTGACGTGCCGCAAAAAACGGAGCATGATGCTCACTTTCGACAATGTTGTTGATTTCGCTTGACATTTCGGTCGGTTGTTGTAACGGAGAGAGCGGTTGAAACAATATAAATTTATCACACAATAATATCACCCGTCTGCAGTTTCCTCATTCGGTTCACATATATGCAAAACTTGCCGATCACAAGACCGAAGACGGACATAATGTCAGATCAGTCGAGCTTGAGCACAGCCAGAAATGCTTTCTGAGGCACCTCGACCGAACCGATCTGCTTCATGCGTTTCTTACCCTTCTTCTGCTTCTCCAGCAGTTTGCGTTTACGGGATATGTCGCCTCCATAACACTTTGCGGTCACATCCTTACGCACAGCCTTGATGGTTTCACGCGCTATGATCTTGGCGCCGATAGCTGCCTGAATGGCTATATCAAACTGCTGACGCGGTATCAGCTCCTTCAGCTTCTCGCACATGCGGCGGCCAAAACCCACTGCATTGTCGGCATGAGTGAGGGTCGACAAAGCATCGACACTTTCGCCGTTGAGAAGTATATCGAGCCTGACAAGCCTCGACTCCCTGAAATCATGCAGATGATAGTCAAACGAGGCATAACCCTTGGATATGCTCTTGAGTTTATCGTAGAAGTCGATTACGATTTCGCCAAGCGGCATATCGAACGTCATCTCCATGCGGTTGCCGGATATGTATTCCTGCTTCACGAGTATGCCGCGCTTCGACAGGCAGAGGGTCATTATCGGGCCTATGAAATCGGCCACAGTGATGATCGACGCCCTGATGTACGGTTCCTCGATATGATCTATCAGCGTTGGTTCGGGCAATCCCGAAGGATTGTGCACTTCAGTCATGTTGCCATGCTTGTCAAACACCCGATAGGATACATTGGGCACGGTTGTGATTACATCCATGTCAAATTCGCGACCGAGGCGTTCCTGTATGATCTCCATGTGAAGCAGACCGAGGAATCCGCAACGGAATCCGAATCCGAGCGCCGCCGACGATTCAGGCTGGAATGTCAGCGATGCATCATTGAGCTGCAGTTTTTCGAGCGATGCACGGAGATTCTCGAAATCCTCTGTCTCTATAGGATATACTCCGGCAAACACCATAGGTTTGACCTCTTCGAATCCAGCTATAGCCTCGCTGCACGGACGGTCGACATGAGTGATCGTATCGCCCACTTTCACCTCGCGCGAGGTCTTGATACCTGATATGATATATCCGACATTGCCGGCCGAGAGCTGCTGCTGCGGCGCCATGTCAAGTTTGAGCACGCCGATCTCGTCGGCATGATATTCCTTACCCGTCGACACAAACTTCACAAAGTCACCGCGGCGGATCGTGCCGTTGACAATCTTGTAATATGCTATGATGCCTCTGAACGGATTGAACACAGAGTCAAATATGAGAGCCTGAAACGGAGCCTCCGGATCGCCATCGGGAGCCGGTATGCGGGAAATGATCGCCTCAAGAATCTCCGGCACACCAAGGCCTGTCTTGCCTGACGCACGGATGATATCCGAATGATCGCAGCCCAACAGATCCACTATCTGATCCTCTACTTCTTCAGGCTTGGCGCTGTCAAGATCCACCTTATTGACCACCGGGATGATTTCAAGATTATTGTCGATAGCCATGTAGAGATTGGATATCGTCTGAGCCTGAATGCCCTGCGAAGCATCGACAATCAGCAACGCTCCCTCACATGCCGCGATGGAGCGCGAAACCTCATAGGAAAAGTCAACGTGTCCCGGAGTGTCGATAAGATTCAGCACATATTGCTCATTGCCCGAAACGTAATTCATCTGTATGGCATGGCTCTTGATGGTTATGCCACGCTCACGCTCGAGATCCATATCGTCAAGCACCTGAGCCTGAAGATCCTTACCCTCAACGGTGTGGGTGTATTCAAGCAATCTGTCGGCCAGAGTACTCTTGCCGTGGTCAATATGGGCTATTATGCAGAAGTTGCGGATATTCTTCATTATATTCGTGATTTTCGCCACAAAGTTACGAAAAAACCACTACATAGGCAAAAACCGCCTCGGCATGCACTCCATTGCTCCATCCATTTGCTACATATCCTCATGTGCTTCGCAAAAACAAACTGGATAGCAGTCGCTGTCAGAATATTGTTCCATCAACAAGGCTGGATTTATCTTGAAAAAGATTAGCCCATGGGGTCGGTCGTGTATTGACGCATAGAGACGCTGACAGATCTAATAAATGACCATGTTTGAGCGTTCTACAAAGAGGAGATAAAGTTCATAAATTAGAACAGGGAGGTTTCCCTCCCTGCAATGCTCGCGCCGTAGCGTTGGCTAACCCTTTCAGGCTATCACAAAAGTAATAGTTTTCTTTTACACTCCAAACGATGACACCGCAAAAATTTCGCGAATTTGCCGAAAATTCCCTCAAAAATGCGACTGCTCGATGCGAACGGCCGTCTAAAGTCGTTTGAGCAGTGGTCAAACGATGTTCAATCGATAGCTTCCCACCAGTTCGGGCCGTGGCTGCGGACGGAGTATGACACGGCCGTTATCCGGGCGCATCAGGCGGCGGAGTGGCAGCGGTTTGAGCGTGACAAGGATGTGCTCCCCAACCTCCGGTGGGTGCCGTCGACGTCACCCAATCCGGGCGCGGATCATCGCATCTACTGGGGTACGATCCTCCCGGTGGATCATCCGTTCTGGTCGCGCCACCGGCCGGGTGACCGGTGGAACTGCCAGTGCTCGCTGGAGTCTACTGACGAGCCGGCGACAGGGATCAAGCATGAGGATGCGGTGGATCCGCACAAGGATGGACCCCACAAGGGACTCGGCGACAACCCGGGCAAGTCCGGCAGCCTGTTCGGCCAGGATCATCCGTACTATCCCGACAGCTGTTCGTCGTGTCCGTTTGCGGGAAGCCTCAAAAACCACCTGGGCATGCGATTCGGCAATAAAAAGAAGGATTGTAACAGCTGCCGCCAAGCCGACTATGCCATCCCCGACGAGGAGATAGAGCGCAGAAAGCAAAACCGTGCGAAATATCGAGAGCTGAAAAACGATCCTGAATGGCGCGACGTGGAATATGACAAGCGTACGGGCGGATTGCGAGGCCGGCATATCGGTCATATCATCCATGACAGCCCCAAGGCGGAGCGCTTCTTTGAAGGTCTTACTTCTACACAGCTCGAACTCGAGTGCCAGGCGGAGCTCTTCCGCATGGGGCGCGTCGCCTTACTCCTTGATGAGTCAAAAAAGAAGAATGGAGACAATCTTACCGCCCTTGATCTTGAACTGGATGGAGAGGTGATGGATATAAGATCAATAACAGGGCATGGGTGGTATTCGCACGCGCTCGAGAAAAAGAATACACAGCTAACCAAATACAATGCCCGCGAAGATGTAAAACATCCATCTAACTCCGTCTGCTTGTACTTTCACGATCCATCATTATTCGACCACAAAAAAATGATCAAATCCATTAAAAGATTCCAACATTACCGAGATAAACATGGTAATCTGTTGGATAGAAAGATCGAGCATGTTTATTGTGTGATCAAGGGAGCAGACAAACTACTCAAATATGATATATAAAACAAGCCGGGTCCCTCCTACATAGGAGCAACCCGACACCATTGGGCATGATAGCCTTGCGGCTAAAGACCATCGCAAAAGTAATATATTTCTTTTACACTCCAAACAATGACACCGCAAAAATTTCGCGAATTTGCCGAAAAAAGGCAAAAAGAGCTCGCAAAGCTTCTCCGCAGCGATCTGCCGCGGCTCATGGGAACAAAGGCGATGCAGCATTTCCGGGGCAATTTCGCCCGGGGTGGCTTTCTGGATGATAACCTACAGGCGTGGCCGTCGACGTGGCGTCAGCAGGCTCTCTCCGGAGCCGACGGACAGCGCGGGCCGCTGCTGTCGCGCACCAATACCCTGCGCAACCGGATCCTGTTCAAGCCTGCTCCGGGGCGCGTGCGCATCTACAACGATCTGATATATGCCGCTATCCACAACAACGGCGGCTGCATCACCATCACACCCATACTGCGCAATACGAAAGCATTAAAAACAGAAAAGGCCGCAGCGCAAGGCCACGACCTTTTCTATCATTTCGGCTGCGCTTCTGGAACGCCATGCGCCATGACAGCCGTTCTTTCATTCAGAGCATCAGTAGTTCCACTGACATGCAACCATTCTCAAGTTGGAGCATCCGATAGTACGGAAGTCTATGATCTGGTTATAGCGGCAATTGATGTAGACAAGAGCCTGATCAAACGAAACGTCGAGCGTCGAAATCTGATTGTTGTTGCAAAGCAGACGCTGCAGGAAGGTCTGATTCGAGAGATTGAGACTCGTCAGATCGTTATAGGAACAGTCGACAAAGAGCAGGTTCGGACAGTTGCTGACATCCAGAGTGGTCAGATCATTGTAGGAACATACCAGGTCAAGCAGGTTTTTGCAGTCGCGAAGGCCGAGCGTCACCATGTTGTTGTCGGAGCAGATCAGCGTGGAGAGCGAAGGCAGTCCGCTGACAATCATTGTATTTATCTGATTGTCATCGACGTTAAGATTCTGCAGGCTTTCCACACCGGCAAGATTCAAGGTTGTCAGCTTGTTGTAGCCGCAATAAAGGTTCTTGAGCTTCGTGCATCCCGAAACGTTGAGTGCTTCAAGATGGTTGCCCTGACAGTTGAGCGTCTGAAGTTCGGATACATTGGAAACGTTCAGTTCCACAAACAGATTGTTGGAAACATTCAGGTTCTTGAGCGACGGCACGCCATCGAAGTTGACGTTGTCCGACAGACGGTTTTTGTAGAGGGTCACCTTCTGGAGCACAGGACACTGTTGCATATCAGCCGCAGTCAGCACATTGCGGCTCGCATTGAGCTCGGTGAGCGCCGGAGCGTTGACTACGGCAACGGACGTAAGCTTGTTGCGCGACACATCGACTTTAGTCAGTGATTTGAAATTGTTGAGCGAGAGTTGTCCGGCAAGGTGCTTGTCCTTCCACTCGATCGCTGTGACATGTCCGCCGACGACAGTAAGTCCCTCCACTCCACCGCTGAGCTGCGACGGATTGGCTACCTTAAGAACCTGAGCATTTGTCGTACCGTTTTCCGATGTCTGGGCCAAAAAGGCCGAAATCTGCTTGGCCTCGTTTTTGTCGAGATTCTGTGCGAACACCGTCGAACACCCAAGCAGGACAGCTGTGATCAATAGAAACTTTTTCATATTACTTTTAATGAATTGTGTTAGTTTTTATAATCTTAACACACTCCAATCGAAAAAGTTTTTTCGCTTGATCAGACTATGAAAAAAATCCCCGATTTTTTCAGACAACCATGGTCGGGCCATATCCAACCTTGTCGGAACACTCTCTAAAACGGAGTCGGCTCGTCAGTAGCTCCAAGAAAATCGGCCGAACCACCCGAGAATGTAGCCCCTGCCGATGACGACATGCCGCCATCGTCGCCCGACGCATTCATCTTTGAGCCGACAGACACCGCCGATACCATCGGGCCGTCTTCCCAGTTCTCAAATCTTGCAAACTCCTTGCGAAACCGCATCTTGACGTCATCGACACGGCCGCTACGATGCTTGGCGACGATAAATTCAGCAAGTCCGCGTATGTTGCGTCCCTCCATATCGGTATCCGAACGCAGATAATACTCCGGGCGGTGAATAAAACACACGATATCGGCGTCCTGCTCTATGGCTCCTGATTCACGCAGGTCGGAGAGCTGCGGGCGCTTGCTGTCGCGGTCGCCATCCTTTCCGCGGGTTTCCACCGAACGGTTGAGCTGCGACAGCGCCACTATAGGAATATCCAGTTCTTTGGCCAACTGTTTGAGCGATCGAGATATCATCGACACCTCCTGCTCACGGCTGCCGAATTTCATGCCGGTGGCATTCATAAGCTGCAGATAGTCGATGATTATAAATCTCACCTGATGTTCCCTGACCAATCGGCGCGCCTTGGTGCGCAGCTCAAGGATCGACAGTGAGGGTGTATCGTCAATATACAGCCGCGCATCCTGCAACTCCTTGACGCGGCTCATCAGCTGATCCCATTCCATTGGCGACAGCTGACCGCTCTTGATCTTTTCGCCGCCAAGCTCACAGACATTACTGATCAGACGGTTGACAAGCTGCACGTTGGACATCTCAAGCGAGAATATAGCTACAGGGATCTCATAGTTCACAGCCATATTCTTTGCCATCGAAAGCACGAATGCCGTTTTGCCCATAGCCGGTCGCGCGGCAATGATAATAAGATCCGAGCTTTGCCATCCCGAGGTGAGTTTATCGAGTTCGTGAAAACCTGATTCAAGGCCACTCAGTCCAGAAGCACGGTTGGCGGCAGCCTGAATCTGCTTGATGGCCTGCTCTATGACGGGATTGATCTGCGTTACATCCTTCTTTACATTGCGCTGCGAGATCTCAAACAGACGTCCTTCGGCCTCCTGCAGCAGATCGTCGACATCGTGTACCTCATCAAATGCCTTGGTGCTTATGTCGGACGAGAACGAGATAAGCTCTCTGGCAAGATATTTCTGCGCGACAATGCGGGCATGATATTCGACATTAGCTCCGGAGAGCACCCTTGATGTGAGTTCAGAAACCACTACCGGACCACCGATCTTTTCCAGATTGCCGTCAAGACGCAACTGCTCCGTGACCGTAAGCATGTCGATCGGTTTCTGAGCGGCGCCGAGCTGCTGTATAGCCGCATAGACCATAGAGTTGACCGGATCGTAGAAAGATTCGGGCTTCAGAAGGTCGCAGACCACCGAATAGGCGTCTTTTTCAAGCATCAGAGCGCCAAGCACGGCCTGCTCCACATCCAGATCGCGCGGAGGGACTCTACCTCCGAGATCGGCATCGTTTTTTGCACGTGGGGTATAATTGTTGCTACGCTTTGTTTCCATGGTGCAAAGTTACAAAACTGTCGCCGACTCTATGGCACGACGACACCAAAAGCTGTCAACATTATATCGACAAAGTTTTCCACACCCAGGAAACAGCAGATTGAAACGGCATGGTTCAGCCCGTGGCGAAGCGTCACTCTATGACACGTCTTACCGAAATGAAACGCCGGCTATAATATCCGCCGTCGGGATAATTGGTGACCACCACTCCCTGACTGCACGATGCATGGATAAACTTCAGAGTACCTTTGGCCGGATCGACATCTATAACCATGCCTACATGACCTATCGTCGACTTACTCACGCGACGACCACTGAAAAATATCAGATCGCCGACCTTAGCATCTTCAAGAGATATTTTAGTACCCTGCGTACCCTGAAGCCGCGATGCCCTGCCGAGCGAGAAACCAAACTTTCCGTAGACATGGCTTGTAAATCCGGAGCAGTCGAAAGCTTTCGGCCCTTTTGATCCCCGGCGGTAACGGCAGCCAAGATAGCGCTTGGCATATTCCACCATTTCAGCCTGCATCAGCCGGTAGAGTGTCGACTCCCCTTCTGAAGCGATCTTGCGCGACGATGTAAGCGTCGATTCGATCGGAGGGATGAGCGAGAAGACGCCAGTGCGTGGAGTCTCGACCTTAATGGGAAGCATCAGTTCGCTGACTGGAGCGGCCGGACGGCTTGCCCAGACGGGGACGGAGATGATGGTTGTCAGTAATATGATGACTGCTGTGCGGATCATAAATCTGAATGAATAATGATTGGTCTGACAGGCCTAAGCCTGCCGCTGTCAATTTCACGTTGCAAAATTACCAAATATTTATGTTAATAAATGTGATATTTTGATAAAGATAACGCATAAATTTAACAGACATACCATTCCCGGATCACAGTATCAGCCGTAACCCGTCCATATCAGACCGGCAGACCGCGCTTTAGTTTCTCCACTATAGCGTCGATACGGGCAAGCTGATCGGGTATTTTAATACCTTGCGGACAATGCGGGACACACTCACCACACCCGATACACCGTTCGGCCTGACGCAAACGCGGCACACTCCGGTCGTAGCCGACAAGAAACGCTTTTCGGGCGCGTTCATAATCAGGATCAACCGATCTCGACGGCACTTCTCCCTCGTTTACACACCGGTTGTAGTGTCTGAATATCGAAGGAATATCTATGCCATAAGGACATGGCATACAATACTTACAGTCCGTACAGCCCACGGTAGGATATGAAAGTATGATTCTGGCTGCCATGTCAAGGAAAGCAAGTTCATCGTCAGTCAAAGGCTGCAACGGAGAATATGTGCGCAGGTTGTCACGCAGATGTTCCCTGTAGGTCATGCCGCTGAGCACTGTCAGCACTCCTTCAAAGGAGCCGGCATATCTGAAGGCCCATGAGGCAACGCTGTCGGCTGGCCGGCGCTGTTTCATCCGTGCTGTCAGATTGTTGTTGACGCTCGCCAGACGGCCTCCGAGCAACGGTTCCATGATCACTGCCGGAATGCCGCGTTTACGCAATTCGCCATAAAGATATTCGGCATTCGTATTGCGTTCGTTCACCTCCTTGGCATGATTCCAGTCGATATAATTCAGCTGTATCTGCACGAAATCCCACCGATAACGGTCGTGGTTGGCAAGCAAATAGTCAAACACCTCGACATCGCCATGATATGAGAATCCAAGATTGCGTATTCGTCCGGCCTCTCGCTCAGCCATGAGGAAATCAAGCATACCGTTGTCGAGATAGCGCCCGTGGAGATTTTCCATACCACCCTGCCCGACGGCGTGCAGCAGCATATAGTCGATATAATCGGTGCGCAACTCACGGAGGGAATTGCGATACATTTCTATCGATTTCTCCCGCGGCCATGTCGAAGGATTGAAATTCGAAAGCTTGGTGGCTATAAAATATGACTGTCGGGGATGGCGACTCAGGGCTATGCCCATGGCACGCTCACTGAACCCCTTGCAATAAGCAGGCGACGTATCGAAATAATTGACGCCACCCTTCAGGGCTTCGTCGACCGACCGGTTGACCTCTTCCTGATCAATTACATCCTGCCCGTCGGCATCTTTCACTGTCGGCAGACGCATACATCCGTAACCAAGTATCGACACCCGATCGCCTGTTGACGGAGTCATACGGTAAGTCATATCACCTGGATCAACCGCGTCGGATGCAACAGAATCTGCACTTCCACGCCCATTGCATCCGACAACCGAAAGCGCAGCCCCGGCTCCCATAAACTTGAGAAAACCGCGTCGTGATATATTTTTATCGTGTTTCATCGCTCATCAATCTATTCTATGTATTTCATAACCCGACACCACTATGGCGCTGACAGGAGAAACCGGACAAAGATTCTCGCAAGCACCGCATCCGATACAACGCGACTCATTGACCACAGGCATAAGGCGCGATCCGTCGGCATCGGACGGATCAACCGCCGCCATCTCGATCGCCCCGGCGGGACATTTGCGTGAGCATTTGCCGCAATTGACACCTTCAGACACCGACAGACACTTCTCGTAATCGATATGGGCATATCCGACATGTATCGCCGACTTTTCAGCCTCATTGATCTTCAATATCGCTCCCGCAGGACACACTTCGCTGCAACGCGTGCATTCAGGCCGGCAGTATCCATGCTCGTAGCCGACCTCAGGCTGAAGAAGCGACGCCAAATCCATAGAGGGACGCAACACCCCGTTGGGACAGTTGGATATACAAGCTTGGCAGGCCGTACACCGGCGTTGGAGATTGGTCACGCTTACAGCTCCGGGCGGCACGATACGCCCTTTGCGGATCGGTACGGCTTTCGGCACGATAGGCGCCAGACCACCGTCGTGCAGCTTACCCACGGCGGCATTGGCAGCAGCCGCACCGGCGATCACCGCTCCTGCCGTCAGAAACGTGCGCCTCGTTGTGTCGACCGGAGGTTGCGTCACTTCGGCAACATCACGCTTAAAATTGCGGAAGGTATAACTGATCGCTCCCTGACGGCAATTGTCAATACAATCCATGCACGCCACGCATCGCGAATAGTCCACACTATGCGACGATGCATCGATACAGGAAGCCTTGCAGTTGCGCTCGCAGCTGCGGCATCCGTTACACTTCGACGTGTCGATGACAGGTCTTAGCAGAGATAGTTTGGAGAGGCATCCAAGGATCGTACCCACCGGACATATCGTATTGCAATAACGCCGGCCTCCGAACCATGACATCAATCCTACCACAGCAAGCGTCAGGAAGGCGACTATCATGACCGGCCACATAACAGGCACGCTATCCACCCTGTAGAAAGCATACGATCCGTGACCCTCGGCCTCTGCGGCAAGCACATTGTTGACACCGTCATAGACCGGAGCTATCAACGCCGACGCGATTCGTCCATATCCGCTATACGGATCAAGCAATCCAGCCAGATAGGTAAAACCTGTAGCAATAAGCAGGGCGAACAGCACAAACACTCCCATACGCGCCACTGTGAGCGCCTTCGTGTATCTGAAACGATTTCGCCGGCTGCGCCGCGGCCCGACGTGGGAACGCATCCAGTTGATGCAATCCTGAATTATTCCGAGCGGACATATCACCGAACAATACACACGCCCCATCACCACTGTGATCAGCAGCAATACGGCAAGCGCTATGACATTCAGAGCCATCACAGCCGGAACAAACTGCATACCCGCGAGCCAGCTCCACCACCGCACAGCAAATCCGGTAAAGTCTATAAACAGAGCCGTGACACACATCAACACTGCGACAGCCACTACAATACGTATTTTCCTAAGCATAAGTGAGTGTTCAAAATTTAAGCATAAGATGAACTTCTTACACATGCAAATGTAGTGTTTTTTCAGATGGCATACAACACAGCTCAATGTTAATAAACACTAACAGTACAAATCAATAGCGCTGATTAATTGCAATCACTCAAAAAATATGCGTATCTTGTGGAAGAATTTCATTTATCGCCCGAAGGATGATAGATTTCGAACGCATATTATTCAATATCGACATACCGGCAACCATAGATGCCGCCGCCGGGACTCTGCTCGTCGCCGAGCCGTTTCTGAAAGAGGAGTGCTTTGCCCATTCAGTCATATACATCGTAGACCATGCATCCGACAGCAGCTCAATGGGTGTCGTGCTCAACCACATCACACGACACCGTCTTTCGGATCTGATCGACGGCATTGACAGTGCGCATGACACACCGGTGTTTTGCGGCGGCCCGGTCGGCGCCAACCGATTGTTTTTCATGCACACACTCGGCGACATAATCCCGCAGTCGCAGGAAATCGGTTCGGGAATGTATATCGGCGGTGATTTCGACTGTATGCGTCAGTATATCAACGCCGGCTATCCTACCGAAGGCAAAATCAGATTTTTTATCGGCTACAGCGGTTGGAGCGCGCGCCAGCTCGAAGATGAGATCCAAAGCAATGTATGGGCTGTCAGCGGATTCAAGTCGGCCAAACGTTTGCTAAAAGGCCATGGCGATTCCTATTGGCACCGTACGGTACGGTCTATGGACAGCCGGTTCAGGGGCTGGCTTTATCATCCGCAGAATCCTCACGCCAACTGATCACTGTCATTCTGACCCAAATCAAGCCCTCCACATTTACATTTTATTTTGCGGGAAAGATTACGAGTGTGTTTACTTTTAACTTGATGAAATCTTTATAGCTCTTTTCGACCAATTTTAAGCTTTTGTTCAGTCATTATGAAACCCCATAACTCCTTCACAAAAACTGAAAATTGACTCGAAAACACTCTCGAAATCCTAACATGAGTCAAAAGTAAACACACTCTAACGGCTGTTCAAAAAACGTCGTTGTAGCGTTTTCTGCGTCATCTACATTGTAATTTCGCGCAGTATTCCGACGCCCACATCACCGTCGCCACCAGCACGTCATCGGCAGGAGCAGAGCATATGAAAAATTTGCTATTGACGGAGGGATATTGTAATTTTGTACTCTCAAAAAACAACGATAATTACAGCAAATGTTACCCGACATGATCACCCTTGCACTGTTCAATCCGCAAGCTATACTCGACAGTTTTTTCACAGCCACACCCATAGCCATATATCTGATGGTAGTCGGCCTTATGGTTGTGGAAAGTTCTTTCATCCCGTTTCCGTCGGAAGTGATTGTTCCCCCCGCCGCTTATCTTGCCGCCACTTCACATGAAGTCAACATTGTGGCGGTGGTATTGCTCGCCACTCTGGGAGCATTGATAGGCGCTCTCATCAACTATGGCCTGTCGCTCTGGATCGGACGTCCGATAGTGTATCGTTTCGCCGACTCACGACTGGGTCATGCATGCCTTATAAACCGCGAAAAAGTAGAACATGCCGAACACTACTTCGACAATCACGGAGCCGTATCGACATTCGTAGGGCGTCTGATTCCGGCTGTACGCCAGCTCATAAGCATACCGGCCGGTCTTTCACGGATGAACATATTCCGTTTTATGCTCTACACATCGCTTGGTGCCGGAGTATGGAACATTATCCTCGCGGCACTCGGATGGTGGCTCGGACAGATCGTGCCGCGCGACGCCCTCTTCGAAAAGGTGGAACAATACAACGTATATCTCACATGGGTCGGTATCGGCATAGGATTGACCTGTGTGGCCATCATAGTCTGGAACGCCTTCAAACCTCAAAAAAATTCTTGAAAATGATAGAAATAGCGCCGTCAATGCTTTCAGCCGATTTCGGCAATCTCGACCGCGACGTAGAGATGGTCAACCGTTCGGAGGCATCATGGATGCACCTTGACGTCATGGACGGAGTCTTCGTGCCCAATATTTCCTACGGCTTCCCGGTAATAAAGGCCATTGGCCGCAATGCGCGGAAACCGCTCGACGCCCATCTGATGATCGTAAACCCGCAGAATTACGTAAATCAGGTACGCGACTGCGGAGTGGATCTCATGACAGTCCATCAGGAAGCCTGTCCACATCTTCACCGCGTAGTGCAGCAGATAAAGGATGCCGGGATGAAAGCCGGGGTAGCTTTGAATCCCGCTACACCGACAATGATGCTTGACGACATATTGCCTGAGCTTGATCTGGTGCTCATAATGAGCGTAAACCCCGGATTCGGAGGGCAGAAATTCATCGACCTTGCCCTTCCCAAAGTAAGGAGAATGCGCGGTCTCATCGACTCACTGGGACTTGCCACACGCATAGAAGTGGATGGCGGCGTCAATATGCAGACAGGAAAACTTCTTGCCGATGCCGGCGCCGACATACTTGTAGCAGGCAGCTTTGTATTCGGCGCCGATGATCCCGAAGCCACGATAGCCTCCTTAAGGCAATTATAATACACAACACGATCAACACACACGTCTTCAATGGAATCATTTGAAATTTCAGCCGACAGCTACGATCCTTCATCACTCACCTCTGGAGGCTACGGCCAACGCACACCGGAACCGTCTGCACAGCGCAACAACGCGACACAGTCCGAAACCAAAATACGCCAGAATCCTGCCGCCGCACGACAGGCCAGACCATCGGCCACACCGGCCGCACCGACAAAGAAGCCGACGGCCGACAATGTGTCGACCCGCCGACGCTGGAAGCTTTTTGCCGGCATAACGCTCATAGTGTTTGCAGCATATATGCTCATTGTATGCGTTTCCTACTTTTCAGCCGGAGCCGACGACCAGAGCATCGTGCAGGGGCGTCAGTTCGCCCGCATATCATCCACACCCGAAGCGGTCAGCAATACCGGCGGTCCTCTCGGAGCATTTCTTGCCGACATATTGCTATCGCAGTGGCTCGGCATAGGATCGTTCATATTGATATTTTATGTCGGGGCTCTCGGAATATCGCTTGTCGGACTCCGACGCATGAAATTCTGGGATCTTACCTATAAATGTCTGCTGACATCCATCACCCTGTCGATACTTACCGGTTTCGTCACATACACCATGACGTCGCACAACTTCTGGGGTGGCAATCACGGTCATCTTGTCAATGAGTTTCTTATCACCAATACCGGATGGTGGGGAGCGATAGGAGTCAATATGCTTCTTGTCGCAGCAGTGGCCTTGGTATTCCTGCGCGAACTGCAGACAGCCTACGAAGCCTATCGCAACAGAGTGAAAAAACATCGCGAGCGTATAGCACGCGAACGAGCTGCCGCTGAAGCACGCCGGCGACAGATGGAAGCGATGATGACCGATGACGAGGTGGCTACAGCCGACAACAATACATCGGACAAATCTTCGTCAGACAACAAAACCGAATCTGCGACACCCGCAGACCGGGCAGCAGAAACAATGACTGAACATCAGCCGGCGCAGCATCATCACGAAGTGCCGACGTATACACCTGATACTGAAAAACACTACGAACAGGCCGAACTGACCGATATCGACACAATAGCCGACGACAACACCGCCATGGCGACAGACGCTGCATCAGCGTCGGCCACAGCGGCTGCGAATTGGCATGAGACAGTCAATACCACACCCGTCGCCGACCCATCGCCTGTCGCCTGCCCGGCAGAAACAATGCCTGCCGCCTCAATGACGTCAGCGCCTGTATCGTCGGAAACAGCTGATCATTACACTAATGACAATGACAACAAAGCCGTCGCGCCTGTAACGGCATCTGCCGCTCCGGCTTCCGAGGATCACAATATCACACCGCCGACCGCTCCGGCTGCCATACAGCCTGACGAACTGCCACAGCCAGACGTAGATCTGGCTGAAATTCCAGACGTCACTGAAGCCGAAGATGAAACAGCCTCGGCTGTCAATCTTGTCGTCAACACACCTCAGGCCGTCGCAGAAGCGCGCCACATTTCAAACGAACCTTACGATCCCACCGCCGAACTGTCACACTTCCGCTTCCCCTCAATAGACCTGCTGGAAAAACGTGCGCAGCGCACTGACCATGTGGATCTGGAGGAACAGGAAGAGAACAAGGAACGACTCACACAGACACTAAATACCTTTGGCGTTAAAATCTCACAGATCGAGGCGACCGTCGGACCGACGATCACCCGATATGAAATTATTCCCGAAGCGGGCACCCGAACACGTTCGGTAAAGACCCTCGGCGAGGATCTGCAGCTCAGTCTGGCCGCACTTGGAATCAGAATCATCGCTCCGGTTCCGGGCAAAGGCACCATAGGAATCGAGGTGCCTAACAAAGACCCGCAGATAGTCAGCATACGCAGTATTCTGTCGTCGGAGGCCTTCCAGTCGTCAAAAGCAGAGCTTCCGATCGCTATGGGCAGCACTATCACCAACGACGTGTATGTGACCGATCTGGCCAAGTTGCCGCATCTGCTCGTGGCCGGCGCCACCGGCATGGGCAAATCCGTAGGACTGAACACGATAATAGCTTCATTGCTCTACAAGAAGCATCCGGCCGAACTGAAATTCGTGCTCATCGACCCCAAACGCGTTGAACTGAGCCTTTATCGTAAGCTCGAGCGCCATTACCTTGCTGCACTTCCCGGAGAAGATGCGATCATCACCGACACATCGAAAGTTGTCACAGTGCTCAACTCATTGTGTATAGAGATGGGTAAGCGTCTTGATCTTCTTGAGAAGGCCGGAGTGCGCAACATCAAGGAGTATAACGAAAAATTCATCGCACGACGCCTTAATCCAAACGAGCACAAATTCATGCCTTATATAGTGCTCATCATCGACGAATTTGCCGACATCATCCTCACAGCAGGCAAAGAGGTGGAAAATCCGGTGTCGCGTCTGGCCGCCGTGGCCAGAGCCGCAGGCATACATCTTATCATCGCCACGCAGCGTCCGTCGGTGACAGTCATCACCGGTGCGATCAAGACCAACATCCCAGGACGAATAGCTTTCCGCGTGAATCAGGGTGTGGACTCCCGCACCATCCTTGATCAGGTCGGGGCAAACCAGCTTATAGGCAAGGGGGACATGCTGTTCTCATGCAACGGCGTCATCGACCGCGTGCAGTGTGCGTTTATCGATACCGACGAGGTAAAAGCCATCTGCGACTCCATTTCCGACCAGATAGGTTATTGCGAGCCCTACCAGTTGCCGGAATTCGTACCTCCGACCGCAGAAGGCCCGGCACGCACCGGCGCACAGCTTGGCGAACGCGATCCGATGTTCAAGGAAGCCGGCATGATGGTGGTGGAAACACAGTCGGGCTCCACAACCAATCTGCAGCGCAAGCTTGCCATAGGCTTCGGACGCGCCGGCCGCATCATGGATCAGCTTGAAGCAGCCGGAGTCGTTGGCCCTGCGCAGGGAGGAAAACCTCGTCCGGTGCTGATGGATATAATGGCTTTTGAGAACTATCTTCAGCTCAATGCCATCAACTAACAGCCGACCGAAAACGTTTATACATATCATGCACAAAGTATTATTATCCCTGATAGCCGCTCTGCTGAGCATCACCACAGTCAATGCCGCCAATCCACAGGCCGACGGGCTGTTGCGTCAGGCAGCCGACAAACTGCGGAATGCCAAATCGGTAAGCGCCACATGCGCCATAAATTCCGACGGACATTCCACACAGGCACGGATCATCATGTCCGGCCGACGGTTCAGAATCGAATCACCCGGATATGCCACATGGTTTGACGGACGCACACAATGGACCTATTCGGCATCGACCGGAGAGGTGACCGTGACCGAACCGACTGCAGGCGAACTTGCCGAAAGCAATCCGCTATCAGTCATAGAGGCTTTCACATCGGCCTACAACTCAAGCATCACATCGGCGGCAGGCGATACACGCCGCATAAGCATGAAAGCGCGCCGATCCGATGCCGAGATCATATCGGCCGAAGTCACACTCAACGCCAGAACCACGCTACCGGTCAGCATAGATCTGACATACGCCTCGGGACAGAAAGTGGCCGTCAGCATAGAGGCAATTTCAACCGGCGGAGCACTCCCCTCCTCCACTTTCACATTTGACAAGGCGCATTATCCCGGCGCCACAATCAACGATCTCAGATAAATCACAACATAAGCCACAACAATAGACATGAACCAGATTCACACCAAATGCCTTATAATCGGCTCCGGACCGGCCGGATTCACAGCCGCCATATACACCTCGAGAGCCAATATGAAGCCGCTGGTATATGCTGGCCACCAGCCCGGCGGACAACTTACGATCACCACAGAGGTAGAGAATTTCCCCGGCTACCATGAAGGAGTGACCGGCACCCAGCTTATGGCCGATCTGGAGAAACAGGCGGCCCGTTTCGGCGCCGATATACGCCAGGGTATCATTACAAGTGTAGATTTCAGCCAGCATCCGCTGCGTGCCATAGCCGACGACAACACGGAGATCACGGCTGACACCGTGATCATTTCCACCGGAGCCACGGCCCGTTATCTCGGTCTTCCCGACGAGGAACGCTACAAGGGAATGGGCGTTTCAGCCTGCGCCACATGCGATGGTTTCTTCTATCGCCGCAAACGTGTGGCTGTAGTGGGAGGCGGCGATACTGCCTGCGAAGAGGCTCTGTATCTGTCAAACATCGCTTCGGAAGTATTCCTTATCGTACGCAAGGATTACCTCAGGGCCTCAAAAGTGATGCAGCGCCGAGTAGAGGAGAAAGCCAATATAACCGTGCTTTTCAATACCAATACTATCGGCCTTTACGGCGACGACTATCTGGAGGGCGCGCAGCTCGTCGAATTTGCCTCTACCGACAAGGAACGCGTCTACAATCTGCCTGTCGACGGTTTCTTCCTCGCTATCGGGCACAAACCCGCCACCGACATATTCCGCCCGTGGATAGAGCTTGACGAGGCCGGATATATCAAGACCGAAGGTCAGTCGACCCGGACAAATGTGGCAGGAGTGTTTGCCGCAGGCGACGTAGCCGACCCGAATTACCGTCAGGCCATAACGGCGGCCGGAAGCGGATGCAAAGCGGCTCTCGACGCCGAACGATATCTGACGGAACAGGGGGGCTGATCAGCCCTGTCAGATCTTGCCGTTGTCGGCATAAGAGAAATATTCGTTGCCGGCCACAATAAGATGGTCGAGCACACGGATGTCGAACAGTGCGGACGCATCCTTGATACGCGACGTCAGGGCATCGTCCTGAACGCTCGGCATACGATTGCCCGACGGATGATTGTGTACAAGTATGATACCTGCCGCCAAACGGTCGACAGCGGTCTTTACGACGATTTTCACGTCAACTACTGTGGCCGCAGTGCCTCCACGGCTCACAAGCTCGGCCGAGAGTATACGGTTGGCGCGACTGAGCACCATCACCCAAAACTCCTCATGGTCGAGATTCTCAAGCCGGCCACGGATATAATTGAACGCATCATCGGAAGAGCGCACCGTCACATCGCGGCTGCGCTCTTCGTCGCGACAGCGCGATCCGAGCTCAAACGCAGCAGCCAGCGCTATAGCCTTGGCCGGACCAATACCACGGAACGAACGAGCCACCGCCTGTATGGGCATACGCGCCAGACTGACAAGCTTGTTGTCGCAAGCCGACAGTATCTCGCGGCTCATCTCCACCACCGATTTCCCCGGCAACCCTCCTCCGAAAATTATGGCGAGCAATTCGGCATTGCTGAGAGAGCGTATGCCATGAGCCAGCGCTTTCTCGCGCGGGCGGTCATCATCGCTAAGATCGGCGATACGACGCGACGACCCTGAAGGAGGATTTTCGCTGTAGCCTGTCATCGTCCTTTACGCAGTCTTATCTCCTCGTCGACATTGCGTCCACGGCGGAGGAATATCTTGGTGAACCATGCACGGATGAATCCGCATCCGTATCCTCCTATCTGTATGACGCTCGCTGGCACAGCAAGCAGAGCCACCTTGATGCTGCGCGACTGCCACAAAGCCGCCGACAATACAGCCAGCAGATAGACGCCTATCGGCAACAGCCACCAGGGACTCACTGCCGCAGCAAGCACGCAGCACACCACACCGGCTACTACAGCCAAGGCAGGAAGAGTATGCACCGCCTTGAGCGACGAAGGATAAAGGAGCTTGAGCGTGATTCTCGACATACCGAACACGTAGACCTGACGGAGAAATTTACCGAACGACACACGGCGCTTATGGAAAACCGATGCCTGACGGACGAGTCCTATGCGGAAACCGGCCTGCCTGATGCGCATGCTCATATCGATATCTTCCGAGAACATCTCCCTGAATCCACCGACTCTGTCGTAGACCTCACGGGTATATCCCATATTGAAAGAGCGTGGAGTAAATTTCTCCAGACTCACTTTCCCTCCACGGATACCTCCGGTGGTGAGAAAAGATGTCATCGCGAAATTAATGGCCTTCTGTGTGTCGCTGAACGAATCGTCGGCAGCGTCGGGACCGCCGAAACAATCAAGCGGCATATCTTTCAGAGCTTCAGCCAGAGTAGCAAAATATCCAGGCGGTATCACACAGTCGCTGTCGAAGAATATCAGCCATGACCCTTTTGAACGCTCTATGCCATAGTTGCGTGCTATGGAGCGTCCCTCGTTTGACTTCTGATAATAGCTTATCGAGGGGAGTTCCGGCGCATAGCGTTCGACTGCCGCCGCTGAGGGCACAGTGGATCCGTCCTCTACCAGAATCACCTCGAAATCGCGACAAGTCTGCTCCGACAGACTCCTCAACAGGTCAGCCACCTCATCGGGTCGGTTATATACCGGCACTATTACGGAATAAACAGGATTATGGTTCATCGTGCTGTCAGCTCATGCGTGATTTATAATCGTCAAACGTGAATTTACGCAGGTATTCAATGCTGCCGTCGGCTCTGCACAAAGCTATATCGGGATGCTGGAGGCCATTGAACATTGTGGTCTTGACGGTAGTATAATGGTTCATATCCTCGAAGGTCAGACGCTGGCCGGGGAGCAATGGCCCGGCAAATGTCCAGTCGGCCATAAAATCGCCGCTCAGGCATGAATTGCCACCTATACGGTATTGAGGCAATCCGGGCGCCGACTCCACGCTCTCGCTGATTGTCGGCTTGTAGGGCATCTCCAGACAATCAGGCATGTGACAGGCAAACGAGGCGTCGATAATGGCCGTCCTGATCCCCTGGTTCTCCACTACATCGACCACCGATGTGATCAGATCGCCGGTGCGCCATGTGAATGCGCTGCCAGGCTCCAGAATGACCTCAAGCCATGGATAGCGCGAACGGAAATCACGCAGCAGCCTCACAAGATGGTCCGTGTCGTAGCCTTCACGCGTCATCAGATGTCCGCCTCCCATATTGACCCATTTCACCTGCGTCAGCAGATGTCCGAACTGACTTTCAAATGCCTCAAGTACTCGTTGCAGATCAAAAGATGTCGATTCACACAGGGCATGGAAGTGAAGTCCCTCCACTCCAGATGGCAGTCTCCTGCCTATCACGTCGGCCACCACTCCGAACCGTGATCCGGGCAAAGCCGGATTGTAGATGTCGGTATCAATAACCGAACACTGCGGATTGACTCTCAATCCTGGCGACACTCCGGCGGCCAGTGCCATATTGCCGAACCGCTCGAACTGATGGAGAGAGTTGAACGTGATATGGGATGCTCCGTGAAGAAAACGGCCGATTGTCTGATCGGTATATGCCGGACAATAAACATGAGCCTGCCCTCCCAGCGTGGTATTGCCGAGCTGAAGCTCGTTGAGCGACGACGCCGTGAAATCACTGACGTATTCCCTTATGATCGGAAATGTGCGCCACAAGGCATTGGCCTTGAAAGCCATAATGATCCTTGCGCCCGAGTCGCGGCTGACGCGGCTTATAAGCTCCAGATTGCGCCGCAGACGATCTTCATATACAAGGTAAACCGGCGTGGGGATGTTTTGAGGTGTGATCATACAGAGTCAGTCAATGATTATGAATTTTGCAAATTTCAGCAACAACAGTTTTTCGCCCGAATTATCAAACACCACCTTAATACGATGGTCGGGCTGCGAGGTGTCGACCTCAACAATGGTGCCGCGTCCGAAGCGATTGTGCTCTATCACCATTCCGGCCTTCAGCCGTGATCCGTCAGCGCCCGGCATGGTTGCAAACGAAGTTTCGCCCTTTGCTGCAGAGGCTGATACAGGTACCGGATTGCGATGAACAGATGATGCCGTCGGCTGTGAGACCTGAGCCTGACGCGCCGGATAACGTACCTGACGGGCTGCAGCCATATAATCGGAGTAGGACGGACGCCTCGAACGCGGTGCGCCTATTGTCGCTCCGGCTTTCATGTCGAGATAACACGGGTCGATATCGTGGAGGAAACGCGACGGCGAGCACATGGCCGGCTGCCCGTTTCGGTAGCGGTTGGATGCGAACGACATCATGCAGAAACTACGCGCGCGGGTGATAGCTACATACAGCAGTCGGCGTTCCTCCTCAATCTCGCTCTGCGAACCTTGAGCCATCGACGACGGAAAAAGATCCTCCTCCACACCGACGATAAACACATTGTTGAATTCCAACCCTTTTGCGGCATGAACGGTCATAAGAGTCACCCGTTCCTCGGTAGCATCATCCGAGTCCTGATCAGTGGCAAGAGATATCTGTCCGAGGAATGCTGCCAGACCAAGATCGGCCTCGCCCTCCTCACGTCGCATTTCGGTAAATTCCTTTACTCCCGCGAGAAGTTCATTAAGATTTTCCTGTTTTGAGATACTCTCCGGAGTGCGGTCGGTGATAAGCATTGAAAGCAGACCTGTGGCGCGTATGATCTCCGATGCGACGGCCAAAGCATCGTCGCCCGAGGCCACCTGAGCAGCAAACCGGTCGACCATGGATGCGAACGCCGCAAGTTTACGGCGCGTGCCAGAATGCACTTCCAGCCCGAATCCGTCGGGATCATGCAATACAGCCATCATGCTCACCCCGCAATCCATGGCCGTGCGTGCAACCTTGTTGACGGTGGTTTCGCCGATGCCCCGCGCAGGGAAGTTTATCACACGACGCAGCGCCTCGTCATCGTCAGGATTGACCGCAAGCCGGAAATAAGCCACCGCATCTTTTACCTCCTTGCGCTGATAAAACGAAAGACCTCCGTAGATGCGGTAAGGGATATTGCGTTTACGCAACGACTCCTCCAGTATGCGGCTCTGTGCGTTCGTGCGGTAGAGTATCGCAAACTCATCGTATGAATCATGCGTCAGCATTCTCACCTGCGATATGCGGTTGGCCACGATGGCGCTCTCATCGAGATCGCTATAGCTCGACACCACCTCTATGCGGTCGCCCGGCTTGTTTTCGGAGTACACTTCCTTGCGTATCTGCTCGGTGTTTTTCTCGATCAGTGAATTGGCAGCATTGATTATATTCTGTGTGGAGCGATAGTTGCGTTCGAGCTTGAACAGCTTCATGCCCGGATAGGTGTCGCGCATGGAAAGGATGTTGCGGATATTAGCTCCCCGGAAGGAATAGATGCTCTGCGCGTCATCGCCCACGACGCAAAGCTGATGATGCTCTTCGCAGATTCTGGCCACTATCAGATGCTGTGCGAAGTTGGTGTCCTGATACTCGTCGACGAGCACGTAGCGGAAAAACTCCTGATAATGACGCAGCACGTCGGGATTGTCGCGCAGCAACACATTGGTGTAATACAGCAGGTCATCGAAATCCATGGCTCCGGCCGTAAAGCACCGGTCGCGGTATATCCTGTAGATTTCATGAATACGCGGACGGCGCGCATCGGCATCAGCCCGCATAATCTCACGGTCGGCTGCATATTTCTCCGGGGAGATAAGAGCGTTTTTAGCCGTGGAGATCGCCGATATGACCGACGATGGTTTGTATATCTTTTCGTCAAGCGCCAGGTCCTTGACGATAGTCTTTACAAGCGATTTTGAGTCGGCCGAATCATATATTGTGAAACTGCTCTTGAATCCGATCCGGTCGGCATTGGCGCGCAATATACGCGCGAAAATCGAGTGGAATGTTCCCATCCACAGCCTCGACGCCACTTCTGTCCCTACCAGTGCCTCGATACGCTCGCGCATTTCACGCGCTGCCTTGTTGGTAAATGTAAGCGCCAGTATGCGCCATGGTTCGTACCCGCATCTTAGAAGATGTACGATCTTGTAGGTCAGCACGCGTGTCTTTCCCGATCCCGCACCTGCAATCACAAGGCTCGGACCGTCGACATACTCCACGGCGGCACGTTGCTGACCGTTGAGTTGCTGAAGATAATCTTCCGTCACCAATTTCTACGTATTGAGTGTGTTAAGCATAAGAGGGGAGATCAGTTGCCGATCCACCGCGATCCGTCGGTCTTTATCCCCACACGGTATTTTCTCATCGCATATCCCTTTTCGGCGGCCTTGCCCGAAAGCGGAGCTCCCTGACGGAATACGTCGTATGTGCTGCCGCACACAGCGCATCGCGCCACAGCCTGATCGGGATCAATCGAAATGCGCACGTCGCGCTTCACCTCCACCGGACAGGAAAGGTCGTAGGCCTGAGGGTCTCCAACAAAATCACCTACAAGCACCACTCCGGCAAATCCTGTCTGCGAGGCATCGGAATAAGGAAATCCGGAGGGAATCAGCTGCGGCTTGATAAATTCCCGCCACTGCAATGCCCCACCGACCCCATAGACATCCCATTCGCCCTGACCGGCGAAGTCAATTCTGACGGGAGCCGGAGGAATTCGGTCGTCGTCAACCGAATCGCATGACGTTGACCAGATCACGGCCAGTAAGAGACCTACGGCAAATATTTGTCGGCTTTTCAAGCGAAAAATGTTTGTAATAGTTCGCCAAACTTGTCGGACGCCTCCTGCAGTTTACCTCCTATGAGCGGCCGTAGCATCGCCGGAATCTCCACATCGATAATGCTTGTGGCGGTTGTGGAAGAATCACCATCTGGCTCAAGCGCAACGATAAGTTTCAGCGGCACGGGCGACTGGGCGGCTTCAAGGGTGACTTTAGACGGTGCGACACGCTCTTTGACAACAAACTTGAGTTGTCCCACCGGAGCGGCGTGTATAGATATCGAATCATCGGTAAACTCCACGTCGCCTATCTTCTGGCGCGCCTCATCGGGCAGGGCGTCGATATGTTTCTGATAGGCCGCGATATCGGCGATGCGTGCATACACATCCTCTATCGGACGGCCAATGCTGACAGGTTTGCTTTTATAAGTAGCCATGTTTGATCACTAATTGTAGCTTTATTCATTACAAAGCCGTTTGGCTTTGCGAGCCAAACGGCATGATATCTTCATGAGGTGGAAGCGGGTTCAACGCACGGGCGCCCAGTTGGCCGGATCCTTACGCCATTCCTTGAGCGTATCGAGATCCTCCTCGCGGATATACTGTGTATCGAGGGCTGCCTCCAGCATCGCGTTGTAGTTGCTCAGAGTGAGCAATTCCACTCCGGCATCCTTGAAACGTTTGATAGCAAGCGGGAAACCATACGTAAAGATGGCCGCCATTCCTACGACCTCGCAACCGGCCTGACGGATAGCCTCCACCGCCTTCAGGCTGCTGCCGCCTGTAGAGATAAGATCCTCTATCACCACTACACGCTGACCGGGAGTGAGGTTGCCTTCTATCAGATTTTCCAGGCCGTGATCCTTGGGCGACGAGCGCACATAAACATATGGCAGTCCGAGAGCGTCGGCCACGAGAGCGCCCATAGCTATTGCGCCGGTAGCAACTCCGGCTATTGCATCGGGTTTCTCGAAATTCTCGAGTATAAGCCGGCACATCTCTATTTTGATGAAGCTGCGCACTTCGGGATATGAGAGAGTCTTGCGATTGTCAGTGTAGATGGGTGAGTTCCATCCTGAAGCCCATGTGAATGGAATTTCGGGCTGCAGTTTTATGGCGCTGATTTTAAGGAGCTTTTCAGCTAAAAGACTTTCAAGCGATTTCATTGTTTTATTATATTTATGTTTTTTTGGAACTTTTCCGCACACAAAGTTACGAAAACACTCTCAACAATGCAACTTTTTTTATAGTTTTGCATTAATCAAAAAAAATGTCACATCCACAACACACACCGACATGAAACATTTAATCCGCATCATCGCCATAACGGTTCTTGCAGCGTTGTTATCCACGTCGACGGCTGAGGCACAGCGTCACAACGGAACCGACAAAAGAGAGAAAACCGAGCACAGCCGACAACGCGACAGACATCGGAGCGACAAGACGACACGCCCCGGGCGCAACAGCCGCCCCACAAAAGAGGGACAGGGATCATCATACCGCCGCCCGGGCAACACCTCACATAAGCCGGCTGCGGGACAACGCCCAGACAATGACAAACGCCCCGGCAACACTCCCTCGCATCAGCGTCCGGGCAATCGTCCCGGAAATGACAAATATCATCCGGCTCCAAATAATGGGCACCGTCCGGGAAACAACCGTCCGGGAAACGGATTACGTCCGGGTAACCCGCATCGCCCTGCACCGGGTCACAACCATCGCCCTGCACCGGGGGTCGGCCATAGACCCTCACATGGCCCCGCACACCGGCCTCCGACACTGCGTCCTCCCCACAGACCGTACAGGCCTATGATGCGTCCATACCGGCGGCCGACGCCTCCGCCCCACTGGCATCCGGCCGGACGATACCCTGCCATACGTACGGTGCTCGGCATTACATTCGGAACATCATTTGCCCTCAGCCTCGACCATCTGTATGGAAACGGATACACAGTCGACGGATACGGCAATGACATGGTATATCTCAGAAACGTCACACAGCTCAACTATCTGTGGCCTGACGCTACACTTTTCTACGGACCGGGTGGTCTGACAGGATCAGAATTTTTCTACAGCACCTCGGTATATGACCCGTCGCGATACAACTATGTTTATCGCGATCTTGTGCGCGCCTACGGCCCGCCTGCCACAATGACCTACCCCAACGGAGGGTATATGGCCACGTGGTTTATCAACGGCAACGGCTACATACGGCTTCAATTCGGCAGAGGCGAATCATACGGCGGATCATCGAGATTCTACACATCCCTGTCGTTCGGAAACTGACAGCCGCAACGTATACTATATCTCTGACCACACCGCTCCGGCGAGAGTCACTCCTTGACAAAGCGGACGCTCGCCCATCCGTCGTGCGAGGTCACATCGGCCAACTTCAGCCCGCATCGTGAAGCCGCTTCCTCCACGACCGGAACATCGGCCTCGTAGAATCCGCTGAACACAAACTGACCGCCGCTCTTGACCACCGCGGCGTATGCCGGCATATCGGCCGTGATTATATTGCGGTTGATATTGGCCAGCAATATGTCGGCGTCAACGACATCGCTTATGGACGTCACGTCGCCAAGACGCACATCAATATCGCCGCAGCCGTTAAGGAGCACATTCTCGCGGGTGTTTTCGCAAGCCATCGGATCTATCTCCACCGCCACAACATATCCTGCTCCACGCATACGCGAGAGTATGGCAAGAATACCTGTGCCGGTGCCCATATCCACCACCTTAAGGCCGTCGACCGGCATCGTGAGGAGCCGAGTGACGATCAGTGAAGTCGTGGCATGATGTCCGGTCCCGAAGGCCATCTTTGGATCTATGGCAATATCATAGCGACAGGTCGGATAATCGGTATGAAACGAACTATGCACCACACACTCGTCGCCGATTACGATAGGTTTGAAATAATTCTTTTCCCACTCATGATTCCAGTCGCGCCCTTCGATGGTCAATGCCTCGCGCAACTGCAGACGACACGGATAAGGCCACCGCGACAATATGCCATCAAGCGCAACACGGTCATAAGATTCGTTTCTGACGTATGCGGTCAGTCCTTCGCTGTCGGTGACAAAACTTTCATAGCCGACCTCTGCCAATTCTGCAGCAAGAAGGTCGGAAAAATCTTCTGAAAACGGAGTGATCTCCACTTTCACTTCAACATAATCATTCATGAATAACTCTCAAAAACCAGTTTATATTATCTAATTCGTCAGTAACCCGTGGCTCGCTGCGGCGGACGTTTTTGGGGACTTCATCCGGCATTTTCCACTTTAATGTTCAGACATGTCTTATCTTCTTCAAGCAAAAACAATTCGGACAAATCTAAACAAACCTCGTAGCTGATTCTTGCGAGTCACATAGCATAATGATCAACTGCCGGTGGGTCAATACAGGCCGGCATATTCAGCGGCGGCGAAACAGCCTGAACACCTGACGTCCGATCCTGAAAGCCATAAAGGCATAATCGATATATGACAGATTGCTCAGCAGACGTCCGATAAGACCTGCACCTTTGAACGTCGACATACCCCCCTTCATCTGCGATGCGGTCGACATAAGTTTCTGACGGTCGATCTGCATTCTGACAGCCGTATAAGCTTGCTGATAACGCAGTTCGTCGATTGTATAGCCCTTCCAAGGCTTGGGATCGGTCGACTGCTTGTGGGCATCGATTGTGTTTTTTTCCATGATGGCGATTACAGTTTATTTTAGAAACAGTCGGGATATAAAACGCGCTACTGGATTCATGATCAAAGGCTTGCACAAGACAATCAGCAACACCACCAACGCCAGGTAGAACACCCCCATAAGTGCGTAGGCCCAGCCAAGCCCGATAGAGGGGGCAATCCAGTGGGCTATAGCGATCGTCAGGAAAAATAAGAATATGATGCCGAGCACAAAAGCTCCGGCCGCAACAGCCAGTCCGGTTATAAGCATGGTCAGCTTCTCGGCAGCAGTCAGCTTGGCATATTCAAGCCCGTTGACGAAAAGAGATTTGGCCTGTTGCCACAGTCGGTTGTAATTGTTGTCTGATTCGTTCATTAATTGGCTTTCATGAAAATAATTAGAAGCATGTTTGAGCTTTTGTTGTCCAAGCACGCTCAATAGTGTCTGTTCAAAGTAACGGACTCCTGACCACCGGTCATGCAGCCAGGCCGACAGCCGGAACGATCTGACGTCCCGGCAGCCGGCTTATATGGCATATCGGTGCTATTTATCGCAGCCACGCCTTATTTGGCGTCCATCTCCTCTGTCAGCTGCTCTACGAGAGCGTCTATTTCATTGTCGGAACAAAGAATTCCCTTCTTCTGAAGGATCTCTTTGATGCGGCGGCGCGTGTTCTCGCCTTTTTCAGGCGCGAGAAGCAGAGCTGCTGCAGCTCCCACTATGGCGCCACCGATAAATGAATAGAGTATACCTGTATTGCTCATGATTTCCGGGGTTTGTGTTGTGGAATTGAATGTTTGGGGGAATTACTTTTTGATTTCCTCGGCGATCTCGTCGGCCAGAGCCTCGATCTTGCTGCGATGAAGCTTTATACCTTTGCTCCTAAGATACTTCACGATCTCATCACGTGTATTCTCGCCCTTTTCAGGTGCGAACAGAAGACCTACGGTAGCTCCGGCGATAGCGCCTCCGAGCACTGCCAGAATAATGGGTAACGGTTTCATTTGTGTCTTGATTACTGATTAGAATTAAACTTCACTGTTAACAACACCGCCATAGGGAAATTTGTTTTGATGCGGGTCGAAGATTTTTCGCAAATCTACGCATTTTTTTCGGCAATATCCTCTCACCTCGCTAAAATTTCACTACTTTTGTGACATCTATAAATATACACCATTACTTAATCATTTACCTCAATGACTGTTGTTGACCGCTTTCTGCGCTACGTGAAGTTTGACACCCAAAGCGACGAACTCACCAACATGACCCCTTCGACTCCCGGCCAGATGATTTTCGCCCAAAGCCTCGAAGAGGAACTGAAGGCTATGGGCCTCACTGATATAACACTCGATGAAAACGGCTACCTTATGGCCACGTTGCCCGCGACACCGGGCTGCGAGCATGTGCCCACTGTTGGATTCATAGCCCATCTCGACACATCGCCCGACGCTTCAGGACACAATGTCAATCCGCGCATCGTAGACAATTACCCCGGCGGCGACATCACTCTCAATGCCGAAAAAGGGATTGTGCTCTCCCCCGCCGACTTCCCAGAGATGGAACACTATGTCGGCGATGATCTAATAGTCACTGACGGCACAACTCTGCTCGGAGCCGACGACAAGGCCGGCATAGCGGAGATAATCACCGCCATAGATTATCTTCAGCACAATCCCGACATAAAGCACGGACGGATACGCATAGCGTTCAACCCCGACGAAGAGATCGGTCAAGGAGCGCACAAATTCGACGTCGGACAGTTTGGAGCCGACTGGGCATACACCATCGACGGCGGAGAAATCGGCGAACTTGAATATGAAAATTTCAACGCCGCTGTAGCTAAAGTGACATTTGCCGGACGCAACGTGCATCCGGGATCGGCCAAACACAAGATGATCAACTCCATGCGCATAGCGCTGCAGTTTGCCATCATGCTCCCCCGCTGGGAAACCCCTGAACACACCGAAGGTTATGAGGGATTTTATCATCTGACATCAATAGAGGGCACTGTCGAACAGACTGTGCTCACCTACATAATCCGCGATCATGATCGCGACCGTTTCGAACGCCGCAAAAAGGAATTCGAGCATCTTACACGAAAGATCAATCATGAATTCCCGGAGTGCGCAAGCCTCGACATACGCGACCAATACTATAATATGCGTGAGAAAATCGAACCGGTAATGCATATAGTCGAGATAGCCGAACAGGCCATGAAACTCGCCGGCGTTACACCGAAAGTAGTGCCTATACGCGGAGGCACTGACGGCGCACAACTGTCATTCAAAGGTCTGCCCTGCCCGAACATTTTCGCCGGAGGGCTCAATTTCCATGGCAAATTTGAATTCGTGCCGGTGCGCTCCATGGAAAAAGCCTCACAGGTGATAGTAGAGATAGCACGCCTCGTAGGCGCCAAGCACTGACATATTAAATTACCGACGAGCGCCTTGGAAAAGACACTCCTTGTGGTGACAGGGCCGACAGCCTCAGGCAAGTCGGCTCTGTCGTTGCGTCTTGCCAAAGAACTGTCAACAGAGATCATATCGGCCGATTCACGCCAGCTTTACCGCGACATACCGATTGCCACCGCTGCTCCGTCGCCACAGATGCTCGCCGAAATACGCCACCATCTGGTGGGTACTTTGGGACTTGACGAATATTATAGCGCGGCACGCTTCGAAGAGGATGCCCTCGCGCTGCTTCCGGATATATGGAACAACAGCGACGTGGCCATAGTGTGCGGCGGATCGATGATGTATGTCGATGCTCTGACCTATGGCATCGATTCTCTGCCTGATATTGATCCCGACGTGCGCCGTCGGGCCTACGCCATTATGGATGAAGGCGGGATAAAGGCCGTGGCCGAGGAGCTGCGCCGGCTTGATCCCGTCTACTGGTCGAGAGTGGACCGCGCCAACCACAAACGCATGATCCATGCCATAGAGGTCAGCATGCAGGCCGGACGCCCATATTCCTCACTGCTGACCGGACGCCGACGCGAGAGACCGTTCAGGATAATACGCACAGCCATCGGCATGGAACGCGATGAACTGTTCGGACGTATCAACCGCCGAGTCGACGAAATGATCGCCGACGGACTGGAAGAAGAAGCTATGCGCGTGTATCCGATGCGGCATTACAACTCACTCAACACCGTAGGACTCAAGGAGATGTTTACCATGTTCGACGGACAGATGGATCGCTCCACTGCAATAGCGCGAATAGCCAAAAATACCCGGGTGTACGCAAAAAAACAGCTGACATGGCTGAAAAAATCTACTGATACCATTTTTGTCACTCCCGACGACGCATTTGAAAAGATACTCCGACTGATAACCACGTCATGAACCAGACCATTCAACATCCCACGAAATCTGACCGCATCGCATGGGTCGACGCACTGAAGATCGCAGCCTGCTTGCTGGTAGTCATAGCCCATTGCTCCGACCCTTTCACTGGTGCTTTTGACTCCGACCGCATCTCGTTTGTCACCGGAGTGGCCGTCGGCTCACTGACACGCCCGAGCGTACCACTGTTTGTCATGATGACAGCCATACTGCTGCTGCCGGCGCCATCAGGCAGTTCTCTCGGATCATTCTACCGGCGACGTATCGGACGCATAATGCCGGCGCTCATCTTCTGGTCAGTGATCCTGCCGGTAGCGTTCTATCTGTATTTCGGCAACGCAAATACGGCCAATCCTACGGTCGACGCAGCATCCTACACATGGAGCGGACTCTGGCATAAGATATGCCTGATGACCGTCAACTTCAATTTCGACACCGTGCCGCTCTGGTATCTTTATATGCTCGTCGGACTGTATATGATCATACCGATTATCAGTCCGTGGCTCGAAAAGGCATCGCGTCGCGATGTGAGGCTGCTACTGCTCATCTGGGGATTCACACTCTTCATACCCTACATAAGATTACTGGCTCCCGCGGTTGGATATACAGGAAATTTCGGATCCATGGAGATATTCGGAGTCTGCGACTGGAACGCTTATGGAACATTTTATTACGTCAGTGGCTTCGCGGGCTATATGCTGCTCGCCTACTACATACGCCGCTGGCCATTGAAATGGAGTGCTACCAAGACCGCTGCGATATGCGTGCCGATGTTTATCGCAGGCTACTGCATCACATTCTTTGGCTACCTGAAGCTTCAGGATCTGTATCCCGGCGATTACTCCTACCTTGAGATAATCTACTATTTCACCGGGATTAATGTGTTCATGATGACTTTCCCGATATTGTTGGCCTTCAGTCGTCTCCGCATCCGGCAGCGTCCATGGCTCGGGAAACTTGCTTCGCTAACCTTCGGCATATATCTGTGCCACTTTTTTTTCGTATTTGTGACATATGACATTTTCGACATAAAAGGGGTGGCGCCGATAGTACGCCTTCTGCTCATGGCTGCCACAAGCATCGTGGTGTCGGGCGCGCTCACATGGCTTATGCGACAGTGGAGACCGACACGCTGTCTCGTCGCTTGAACAAACCATCCGAACAGCATATAGTCCAGCCAAAACAATCCGTAAGACTTCCCATCACAATCATCATAATCATGACTACATCAACAACACTCCGCCCGTCATCGCAGGGCTCACGCCTTGCGGCTGTCGATGCCCTGCGTGGATTCGCCCTTCTGGCTATAATCCTGCTACACAATCTTGAACACTACAACATATTTTACGCTCCAATGCAGCGACCGGAATGGCTGCAATGGCTTGACGCCCAAATCGTCCAGATCATCTATTTCATCTTTGCCGGAAAGGCCTATGCCACATTCTCGCTTCTGTTCGGCTTCAGCTTCTTCATACAACTTCGCAACGCACGACGCCGCGGATGCGACTTCCGCATGCGCTTTGCCTGGAGGATGCTTCTGCTGCTGGCTTTCGCCGAATTTCATTCACTGTTCTACAACGGAGATATACTGACACTATATGCAGTATGCGGCCTGATACTCATTCCGGCATCATCGTGGAAAGACCGCACGGTGCTGCTGGTAGGATCGTTTCTGATGCTGCAGCCTTGGTGCTGGGCCAATATAATCTATGCGCTTTTCAACCCTGATTACATCGACAACAACTCACTTTTCATGCAGTATGCCGCACCGGCTGAAGTAGCGGGGCGCACAGGCGATCTGCTACAGACTCTTGCCAGCAATCTGACTGACGGATGGCTGTACTCCAACGTATGGCAGATCGAGGCCGGCCGTCTGTTTCAGACTCCGGCACTGTTCCTGTTCGGCATGTGGCTCGGCCGCAAAAAGTTTTTTGAATGCTCTGACAGCAGCCGGATCTTCTGGAAAAAGGCTCTCTTTGTCGCCATAATCGCGAGTGCCATACTGTATCCGCTCAAAGAATTCGTTCCACAGCATCTGACCAATATCACCATATTGTCGTACTACAGCATCATAGCCGGAATGATCTACAATTTCTTCTTCATGATTATGCTTGTGGCGTCATTCATGCTTTTATGGTTTCATGCCGGAAACGCCGGCTATCTCTGGCAACGGTTTATCACGCCTTTCGGACGCATGAGCCTCACCAACTATATCGGCCAGTCGATAATCGGAGTGGCTTGTTACTACCACTTCGGATTTGATTTGTGGGACAAGACAGGAGCCGCGGAAACGCTGCTGATCGGCATCGCCATATTCATGGCGTTGCTCGCATTCAGCCGCAAGTGGCTCGCCACCCACTCACAAGGGCCACTGGAATATCTGTGGAAACGCGCCACATGGATCCGTGCCGACCGTAATGGCGCCGGACGGAGCACAGCGGCAGCATGACGTACACCGCCAGGTGTCGCGTCAAGAACGCGACACCTGGAAACCGGTATCCGAAAGAGTCATCTCGACAAAGCGTGCACGCGAGTTGGGCGGGCATTCAGTAAGAATGCTCCTTATCCGTGCGGCAGCCTGAGGCTCTTTCGCCACCATGTAGAGATATCCTCCCCCGCCGGCTCCCGGAAGTTTATAGCCCAAAGTAAGATCCGACACGCGGCTGACAATATCGGCCACGGCAGGCGGTTCGGTGCCTGAATCAAGGCGTTTGTTCTGACTCCATGTCTTGGCTATCATACGGCCATAGAGGTGGAAGTCATTGCGCTGTATGGCTTCGGCAGTAGCCAGCGAGTGAGCCCGCATCTCCGACAATATCGACAGATGGCTGTTGGAGTTAAGAAACATACCGCGCACTATCTCCGCAAGGATTCCCTTGGCGGTACGTGTCAGTCCGGTGTAATACAGCAGATGACAGGGTTTGAACTCAGTAGAGGTAAATATGCGCGAAGGCAGCCAGCTGACCGACAGACGCTGCGTGATGCCCTCTTCGGTGCGCAACAGTTTCACTCCTCCCAGCACTCCGCCATATTGATCCTGCCAGCCGCCACCCGTGGTGAGCAGCTGCTCGAGAGCGAGAGTGCGGTGAGAGATCTCACCTTCATCCCAGCCGATGCCGCAGAATTCCGAAAGAGCGCCGAGCACTGTTGCCGCCAATATGGAACTTGTACCGAGTCCGGATCCTGCCGGAATTGCTGACAGAAGTGTGATTTCAATACCTGATCCGAAATCGTGCAGAAACTCTGTGAGAGTATCGGACGACGTGCGTGGAGCGAAACCTGCCAGAGTAAGTGCGGCCTTAGGTATAGAGAACGGCGAACCGACTGTATGATAACATGACAGACTTTCGAAATCCTCCACTATCTCAGATGCACCGAGATCAATCGACCGCAACACTATGCGATAGTCCGACGAAGGTTTCACATAGACCTGCAATGGTTGCTGTCCGTTCAGTTCGATAGCCATGTTTACCACTGATCCACCGGTGTAAAGCGAATATGGCGGTGTGTCGGTCCAGCCGCCGGCGAGGTCAATTCTCACCGGGCTACGACCCCACACTATCTGGTCGGAGTAGACATTGAGCCTTGGATGTGGCCGACGCCCTTTCAGCTCCGACAATATCTCGTCACGGAGCAGTTCGAAGGCGGCCATCTCCTCACGCGACCCGTCGCGTCCCGACATGGAATCGATCCGCGACCTCACCATATAATTGCGTATCCTGGTCATGGAGCCCGATTGCTGAGGCAATAATTCAGGCTTCTTTATACCCATCGTGACAAAGCGGGAGGCCACATCGTTGAGATCAAGCTGATAGAACACACTTTTTTCGTAATTCCATGCCAGAAACTCAAGATTGGCTTTCAGAAAATCGTTGCGTTGCCTGAAAAGCCGCGTCAGATTGGCATGCGCCGATATCTGATCGGCCGACAGTTTTCGGGCACTCAACCATATTTCCTTACCCTTGCCATCGGCTCCGCCGGTGATCATCCACTGAAGCACCTCATACATGTCGTCGACACTGTCGACAACCGGAAATATAGGTGATGCCTGAATATCCGCGCCGACGACATCAACGCCGCGGCTGCTGCGCCACTGTACGAACGGAGCACCCATCCAAACCGTGTCGGGCGAATCGAGATCGCCACGCATCGGATCGTCCAGTCCGTATGGACGCACAGCCCACGAAGCATCGCCGACCGGCACAATGTCGACACAAACGCCTGAAGGAACATCAAGAGACCATGCATTCTCCGGCACACCGGTGATGATATGATCAGACCGCAATGTCCACGAAGCCGGGACAGATGAATTCTCCACCCATACGTTGTCATTGTCAGACGACAGGCGATAGCCCATCAGGGCATTCTGTACAAACAGCGATGGGTTGGCTTTGACCTTGCGCTGTAGGATCTTGCGCTGATCCACGACCTTGTTCTGCAACGCGAGCGTAGATGACAAAAGCTCACGCGACGTACCGAAATGGTAGAATTCTCCGCCGGGAAGAGGCAGAATAGCGACTGTCAGACGGTTGACTTCATCATCCTCGACGGTAGGATTGCTGCCGAGAGCCCGTCCGAAATCAGAGTAAAGATCGTAAAATCCTATATTGCCGTCAGCATCGACGGAGCGCTTGCGTAGCAGTTTCATAGCCCGATCCGACAACAGCCAGATACCTATATCCATCAGGAACATGTGGGAACGCGACAGCTCCTCAAGCCGGTCGAGCGACGGCTTCTGCAGCATGAAGTCAAGCTCTGTCGGAGTAGAACGCGACGAAACGAACACCCCATGATGGGTGGCAAGCGAAGCATCTACCCAGAGTCCGTAACATACCACATCGGCTTCAGGTATCTCCGTAAGCGGTTTCTCAGCTCTGATATATACGTCGCCACTGGCTATGAGTGTAGGGAGCGTAGGAGGCGCGGCTGCCAGTATTCGCTCGTATAGCGGAAGCTGCAGCGACAGCAGCGACTGGTCGATAAGCTGCCCGCGCTCCCATCTGAACACCGGCACCGGCGTCAATATCTTACCCACCGGAGCATAGGCCGGCAGACGCCGGCTCTGTCCGCCGGCATGAATGATGATCTTCGGATCAGACATGTCGACCCCTCTTGTGTCTTTAAGCCAGCTGTCGACAAGCCACGCGGTGCCACCGCCCGATCCGATCTTAACACCTGCCGGATCAGACGTGCAATACCATTCGGGAGCGTTTAGATCAGTTATGGAGTGGAAACTGCCCACAAGATCAGGAGGCAGCGAAAGAAGCCTATAGGGTGTGCCGGTCATGATTTTTCAGCTATTAGGATTTATTAATAGTGCAAAGTTAAAAAAGATTGGCTAATTTTACGCCGTTTAATTGAATAATCGACAAAAAAATGACCGACAGATCCTCCGCCATAAATGACAGCGATCTCACGGCTCGCCTGCAGAATCCCGAGGAGTGCCGTGCCGCTTTCGGCGAAGTGATACGCCGCTATTCGGAACCGCTCTACCGGCAGATACGACGCATGGTGGAGAATCATGATGACGCCAATGATCTGCTTCAGAACACATTCCTGAAAGCATGGTCATCGATCGACGCCTTCAGAGGACAGGCTAAATTATCGACATGGCTTTATAAGATAGCCATCAACGAGAGCCTTACTTTTCTTGAAAAAGAGCGAAAACGCCTTAACATATCGATCGACGATGAATCGTCGATGCTGATCAACGCCATAGAGGCCGACACTCATACCGACGGCGACGAAACCCTGAAGAAATTACGTCAGGCCATAGCCACTCTGCCTGAAAAACAGCGAATTGTGTTCAACATGCGCTATTACGACGAGATTCCTTATGAACAGATGTCGGAGATACTCGGCACCTCTGCCGGAGCTCTTAAGGCATCGTATCACCACGCTGTAAAAAAAATAGAGCGTTTTTTTAACGATAATGATTAAACTCCCGACAGACTCAGACGTCTAAATATTAACTATGAAAGAGAATATAGACGACATACTCGAAAAGGCAGCACGACGCGACGGAATGCTGACGCCCGAAGGTTACTTCGACGACTTCGCACGCCGCATGGAGGCTTCACTGCCGGTGCAGCCATGGGAAACCGAAATGCGCGACACCCGCGAAGGACGCGTCATGCCCGCCGGATTCTGGCAGAAAGTGCGGCCATACGTATATCTGGCGGCAATGTTCGCGGGAGTATGGTGCATGATGAATATGTTTGACATGATCAGATCGTCGGGCGACGTGACCATTCCCGGCAACAACGCCATACTGGCCGAAGCCATAGCCGACGACTCATTCATCAGCGACTACTGCATGGACGGCATGGAACCCGACGACCTCTACAACGACCTGTATGAAGAGGGCTTTCAGCCTGCATCACTCAAAAATTTCTGAACAAAACACGGACAATCATGAAGAGAATACTTTTTATCCTCATGCTGGCCATCACAGCTACATCGATAGCCGGCGCCACCGACAAAGGGCAGCGCGCAAAATGGTTTGAAGAAATGAGACGCTATAAATCGGAGTATATCGCCGAACGCCTCAAACTCGATGACAAGCAGAAAGCAGAGTTCACACCCGTCTACGAACAGATGGATATAGAGATCGGACGGCTCAACCACGAGATGCGGCAGCTGGAAAGAAACATCAGAAAAAATGGTGAATCCGTGACCGAGACTGAATATGAGAAGGCTGCCGAAGCGCAGTTTGAAATGCGCGCCAAGGAAGCTTCCATCGAGCGCACATATTTCCCGAAATTCAAAAAGATACTCACTCCACAGCAACTATATGAACTGAAAAATGCCGAACGCGACTTCAACCGCAACCTTATGGACAAGCACCGTCGCATACGCGGCAACAAGCACTGACCGGCATTTCATGGCCGGATTGCCACCGGCTGCATATCATAATCCCAGTCAACAAACCGATTTAATGGGGAAACCATAAACCTACACGCTTCTATGATAAATATCCGACACATTATAACGGCTGCAGTTGCGATGCTCTGCAGCCTTCAACTTTTAGCTATGAACGACAACCGACAGCCCGACTTCGCATTCCCGGCCCAGGTGGCGAAAAATGCCGGCATCAAGCTCGACAAAGCACTACGCAGCTCGGATTTCAAAGAGGTCATACATCAGTATATCAACCTTCAGCTCGCGCGCACATCCATTGATCCCGACAGTATCCAAGAGGCTATCATCATGGCCGACAGCCTGACGCCACGCATCACCGACCGCTTCTGCCGCTCTATCATGCTCATGCTCACCGCACGCGTCTACACCGACTTTTTCACGGCCAACAGATGGAAATACGATGCCCGGGATCTGCCGCTGAATCCATTGCCGGAAAATATATCGTCATGGAGCGGCCGCCAGTTCAGATACGAGATCGACCGGCTAATCAATGAAGCCATGGCCGATCCGAAGAGCCTTTCAAAGGAACCGGCAGGAGCATATTCCGGTATAATCAAGTCAGACAGCAAACAGAAACTCTACTACCCCACCCTGCTCGACTTCATGTCTTGGCAGGCCGCAGACATATACAATCGGATCGGCAGCCGCGACAAAGCCCACGATATGCTCGGATACATCACCCGATGGTCAGCACCGGGCTCAGCCCCGTATGTCATGGCCATGACACGCATGATCGAGTCGGAACGACAAAACGATACATCATACGATGAGTGGCAGACCGAAGTCTACCGACGGCTTCGCGAACTCTATGATCACACTGACGGCCAACAGCGATGCATACCGCTCGAGGCCATAGCCAAAGGCGGCAACAATAGCACTGACCGTCAATGGATTTACGGTCAGCTAAAAAAGGTCATAGCCGAATATCCTGCATTTTATAACATCAACAGTCTGAAAAACTCGCTGCATCTTATAGAAACCAAAAGTGTAGCAATCACCACACGGGAAGTGTGCGCTCCAGGCGAAGATCTCACGATAAAGGTGCAGTCGTCCAATGCATCCGTGGCAAGAATATTGCTCTATCGGCTGCCGGACATGCTTGTTTTCGACAGGTATTTCCGGTTGAAGCCCGACAGCAAGGTCAACCGCATCGATTCCAGGACGGTAAAATTCGACGGTACGGTGCCATTCAGCAGCGACACCACAGTCACCTTCCAAATCAACAGTCCGGGATATTATATCGTCGTACCTGAAATCAATGGCGTTAGCCCCTACAAACAGAGCTATGAAATAATCCATTGCACAAGTATGGCTACAGGTCTATTATCGTTTGACCGACAGACTGCCATAGTTGTGAATCCTGTGAACGGACAACCGACCGAAAATGCAACCGTAGCAGTCTACCGACACCGCTACAACGAGCGGCCATCGGCTCCGTTGCTAACAGCTGCGACGGGATCCGACGGAATGGCTACGATCGACGCATTGTCACACGACGGAAGCTATCGGATCGTGACAAAAAAGGGCAATGACGCATATACAATACCATTGAACCTATATATTCCGCAGCACCGTACAGCGGACGAGAGGATCTTCGTTCAGGGGTTTACAGATCTCGCCTTATACCGTCCAGGCGACAAGATAAACTGGATGGGTGTCGTATATAAGACCACACCGGGAAGAAAACAGACTATAGCCGACCGTGAGATCAGTGTCCGTATGATCAACGCCAGCGGACAGCCAGTCGACACGCTGACCTCGACTACCGACCGATTCGGACGCGTAAGCGGAGATTTCACCATCCCGAAAGGGGAACTGACCGGATACTACCGGCTACTATTCGAAACCGCTGAAAAACAAACAATCGGCAACGTCGGTTTTGAGGTTTCGGACTACAAGCTCCCGACTTTCAAAATCGAAATCACTGCTATCGTTAAAGACTCTCCTGTAAAAGGAGCGGTCACTGTAAACGGCACCGCTTCCACCTATTCGGGCATGCCACTGGCCGGGGCCGCTGTCAAAACCTCGGTGAGCAAGATCGGATGGGCATGGTGGCGACGTGCCAACGGCAACAGTTTCTATACATCTCCCGACACCCTGACCGACGGCGTCGGATCGTTTTCGGTAGTAATACCTGCCGAAGTCCTGTCGCCGGCCGAACTGAGTCATGAGCTGCTTTCGGCCACAGTGACAGTCACATCGTCCACTTCCGAATCACAGACTGCATCGCGTATGTTCACGCTCGGCATGCCATATCACATATCGGCGACTGTGCCATCGGATATCAACATCGACCGCCCGGCAAATCTGAACATACGCATCACCGGACCTGACGGCAAGGAGATTACCGATACTCTGCAATGGGAAATCATGCGTGATTCAGCCGTTGTGGCCTCAGGACAGTCGGCAAGCGACCGGCCTTTGGATCTCGACGGCCTGGGCCTGACATCGGGCATCTACTCATTGCGTCTTTCATTGCTGGAGAAGGACTGCTCTCCTCTGACGGTATCAGACATAGCCCTCTACCGCATGTCGGATCCTCTGCCACCGCGCGATGAACCGCTATGGGTGCCTCAGCTATCATATTCAGGCGGAGAGCCGGTCGTATTCGGCACTCCAGCCGGCCGGTCATTTGTGCTTATGACCGTGTGGACCACCGACAGCATCATGTCGCGACGCTGGCTGACTCTCGACGGCGGCATCCACACTCTTCCGTCCGAAATCCCCCAATCGATCGAACGGGCTACCATAAGCCTTATGTCGACCCGAAATTACCGTTCGACGGTAAAGGACATCACCGTCACCAATCCCGCCGCGCCCAAAGGACTGCGCATTGTGCTGGATACATTCCGCGACAGAGTGACGCCCGGATCTGAAGAGAAATGGACCATCCGTGTCGTGCCGGCCGACACCGCCCTATCGCCGGAGCAGAAGGCTGTCATTGTCGACATGTATAATGCCGCGCTTGACAAGCTCGCTCCTCACTCGCTGACAATGCATCTCGAAGAAACAGGCGGCAAATCGCTTTCGACGACACCGCCCAATACAGGCGACAACTTCTCGTCGACAGCCGAAACTATCTTCAAATGGCTTCCGACAAGAAATGTCGATGCGCCGGGATTCAACACCTACGGACGTTCGTTTTTTGAATCGGCCGGCAACGGCATCCTATATGAAACAGTGACGACTGCCGGAGGAGTCGGCATGACCCGCTCGGTAATGATGAAATCAATGAAAACCGCTGCAAAAGCAGAGGCTGTGACAGAAGATTGTATGCTTGCTGACGATGAGACAGCCAATGATACAGGCGCGCCGGAATCAGGTGAGCAGAAGACCAATGATGCCGACGGACAATACCGTCCATCGGAGATAGCCCTCGCTATGTTCCGCCCGATGCTTACCACTGATGAAAACGGACTGTTGGCTCTCACTTTCACTGTGCCCGACGCCAATACCACATGGCGATTCATAGCCACCGGTTTCGACACATCCCTGCGGCATACTACCGAAATCCGCGACATCACAGCCTCGAAACGAATAATGGTAACCCCCAATCCCCCGCGCTTCCTGCGCAACGGCGACGAGGCTGACATAGAAGTAGCCGTATTCAACAATTCAGATCACGCTGTAACAGCAAGAGTGATCAATGAGTGGTTTGATCCTGCCAACGGACATGTTATCGGCCGTCACGAGCAGACGACAGAGATACAGCCCATGCTGTCGGTCAAATCCACATCCACCATAACCGTTCCTTCGGAGGGACAGATGCTCGGATTCAGGACAAGAGCAGTAACTTCCGACGGTTCTGACGGCCAGCAGAACATCGTACCGCTTCTGCCTGCCGAGACGCCGGTCGTTCAGTCCGACAACTTTTATCTCGCACCTGACGACAGCGTATATTCCATGTCACTGCCCAAGGCGGCAAAAGACATGAAGCTGACTCTCACTTACTGCGACAATCCACTATGGTTTGTGATCACAGCCTTGCCCGGAATACAGACTCCCGGCTTGCGTACGGCTCCTGACGCCGCAGCCGCAGTATTTTCCACGGTTGTCGCCAGAAAGATAATGGCCAGATACCCGGAAGTGGCGAAGGCTGTCAGACACTGGAGCGAGTCGGCCGACAGCGACAGCACTCTTACATCAATGCTTGAACGCAACCCCGACCTGAAAACATTATTGCTCAAATCCACCCCCTGGCAACAGGAAGCGATGAGCGATACCGAACGTATGCGCCGGCTGTCAATGCTCTTCGACCGGGCGCAGACCGATCAGGCATACAACGACGCGATAGAACTGCTTGAAAAATTACGGCAGACCGATGGAGGCATGGCATGGAACACATTCTATCCACGCTCTTCGGAATGGGCCACAGAGGCTGTGGCAGCCATACTCGGCGAACTCAACCGCATCGGGTATTTCCCTACAGGTGACAAACGTCTGAAAGCCATTTACCACAGCGCTCTGGGATATATCCAGTATGGCGCTGCAAAAGCTCTCACAGCCGATCCGAAACATACCGATATCACGTTCGCGATGCTCGCATCGGCTGCTCCCGGTTTCACGCCGTCGGCCGACGGACAACGCATTATTGACCGCACTTTGCAGTCAGTGATTGAACGATGGAAAAGCCTTACGGTACAGGATAAAATAGAAGCGGCTCTGCTATTGATATCATACAACCGTCGGGCCGTAGCATCGGAAATCATGAAATCGGTGGACGAATATTCAGTCAGCAATCCGCAGCTCGGCATGTGGTGGCCATCGACCGGCTCCAGCGTCTATCGGAGCGGAAATGTGTTAACTGCAGCCCGCGCACTCCTCGCCTACAGTATGCTATCGCCAGAATCACCTCAGATCGACCCCATACGCCAATGGATCATCATACAGAATCAGGCCATGAACTGGGGCACGGCACCGGCAGTAAGCCATATTGTAGCCTCGCTGCTCGCCTCATCGCCCGCATGGGTTGAAAAGGCTGGATCCGTGACCATAACCGTTGACCGAAAGGACATCGCCGTGACTCCGGAGCCATACACCGGATCACTGCGGGCCAGCCTACCCGCAAAGGGGACGACTCTTACGATTGCACGCAGCAATGACACACCTGCATGGGGCGCTGTCATCAGCCGATACACTGCCGTTCCAGCGGATATCGAGGCCCGACCCTGCGAAGGCCTATCGATAGAGAAACGCCTGCTGCGCATGGCTCCCGACGGATCATGGAAGGAAGTGACAGAGCTCAACAACGGTGACCGCGTGAAGGTGGTTCTCACTGTCAAAGCCGGACGCGATATAGATTATCTTGCCATCACCGACCAGCGCGCGGCTTGTCTTGAGCCGGCCGATCAGCTGCCTGAGCCGATATGGAGTGAGGGTGTATGTTTTTATCGCGAGAACCTCGATACGGAAACCCGGATTTTCATCGACCGTCTGCGCAAAGGCACATACATACTCACCTACGAGATGTGGGTCAACAACGCAGGCAGTTACGCATCGGGAATCGCCACCGCACAAAGTCAGTACGCTCCGGAACTGACAGCCCACTCCTCCGGCTCGCGGCTCAATGTCAAGAGATCGGACTGAACGTTTTTTTGGTATGATTCGCACAGATTGTTTAACTTTGCATCCACCAAAACCCGACGACATCAGGATATGGGCAACGCCGATGACAGCAGCAAACGATCCCTTATAGACCGGATCACCCGATGGGCCACTGACAAGTGGACCTACTGCACCGTAGGCGTATGGCGCGACACTGCCGACCGTCCTATAGTGCATCTGACAAAGATCATCAATCTGTCTGTGAGAGGATTTCTCAATGCCGATCTGCAGAGTCAGGCCTGTGCGATGACCTACCGCACTCTTCTTGCCCTGGTGCCCGCACTTGCCATGCTGTTTGCCATAGCCCGCGGTTTCGGCTTTCAGAATCTTATGGAATCCGAGATATTGAGCTTCTTCCCCGCCCAGCACACAGCATTGCAGGCTGCATTCCGTTTTGTCGACTCATATCTGGCCCAGACATCCGAAGGAGTGTTCGTCGGCGTTGGCGTAGTAGTGCTGCTATGGACCCTGATATCGTTGCTCGGCAATGTAGAGGATTCGTTCAATCATATATGGAATCTCAGCGGCGGCCGCTCAATGTTCCGCAAAATGACCGACTATCTGGCCATACTGCTTACGCTGCCCGTGTTCATGATCTGTTCGGCAAGCCTTTCGCTGCTTGTATCCTCCACACTCCAACAACTTATCGATGTGGATTTTCTCAAACCGACAGTCAACTGGCTACTTGATCTCGGCAGCTACATATTCACGTGTCTGTTTTTTCTTGTCAGCTATCTGTTCATCCCCAACACAAAAGTGAAGTTCAAGCCGGCCGCCATTGTAAGCCTGTTTGTCGGTGCAGCCTTCCAGTTGCTGCAATGGGTGTTTGTGAGCGGACAGATGTACGTTTCGAAGTATAATGCCATCTACGGATCATTTTCATTCCTGCCTTTGCTGCTGATCTGGCTTCAGCTTGTATGGCTGGTAACATTTATCGGCGCTCTGCTGTGTTATGCGTCGCAGAATGCCGGACAGTTTAATTTTTATCAGGATGTTGACAACATTTCGATCGCCTACCGACGTAAAGTAGCTGTAGCGATAATGGCTGTCATCTCACGGCGTTTTGTCGAAGGCGAGGCGGCAATAACATCACGACAACTGTCAGCCGACTATGGCCTGCCGGTAGCGCTGGTCACCCCGATTGTGAAATGTCTGCACAAAATAGGACTCATCAATTTCATCGACAACGGATCGGGACAAACCGAACATCCGCTGCAGCCGGCTGTCGACGTCACCCGACTGACTATAGGACGGGTGATCAGACTAATGCAACATGAAGGTAAATCTGACTTCATACCCGAATTCAGCCAACGGTTTGAATCAATCGACAGATTTTGCGACGAGGTCACCGATCAGATGATCTCGGCAGCTGACACGACAAACATCATTTCACTCAATATAAATCCATCAAAGCAATGAAAAAACAGATCGCAACAACCGCCGCTCCCGCGGCCATCGGTCCCTACAGCCAGGCAATAGACCTGGGCAACATGGTATTCATCTCCGGACAGATACCTGTAAACCCCGCCACCGGTGAGATCCCCGAAGGCATCAAGGCTCAGACAGCACAGTCAATCGCCAATATCAAAGCAATACTTGCCGAGGCCGGTCTGACTATCGACAATGTGGTCAAGACTACAGTATTTCTGGCCGACATGGCTGATTTCACTGCCATGAATGAGGTTTATGCCGAATCCTTCACCGCTCCGTTCCCGGCACGTTCGGCTGTCGCTGTCCGCGAGCTTCCCAAGCAGGTGCTTGTCGAGATCGAGACCATCGCCGTGCGATAACCACCACGCTGACAGGATACATTACCGACGATGACGATAGTCCCCACTGGACACGACATCGTCGGTTTACTTTTACAACCATCTATCGACCCTGCGTCAACCGAGACCTCGCGACGCAAGGAAATCGGCTACAACGAAAGTCGAACCGCCTACAAAGATCATATCCGACTCCGACGCGTCGGCCACGGCATTGCCATATGCCCGCGACACCTCATCGTCGACAGACGCCAGCTGTAGTCCGGCATCATTCACTTTCTCAGCGAGCATCGTGGCCGGAAGCGCTCTATCGACCGACGGACGGCAAGCATATACATGCAGCCGCGGAATACCACGCAATAAGCCAAGGACTGAATCGACATCCTTGTCGGAGACAAATCCTATCACCAGACGGACTGCCTGACCACCAAATGTCTTTAGACGACGGGCGGTGTAGATCCATCCGCCGGGATTATGACCAGTGTCGCAGACAGTCAACGGATGCCGATCCACGATCGTCCACCGACCCATCAATCCTGTAAGAACGCAGACCTGCGAGAACCCCGCCCGGACTGCCTCGGCAGTGATATCGAGCTGCGACCGACGCAACGATTTTACAGCTTCGAGCACAGTCAATGCATTATGATACTGACATTCGCCAGTAAGCGGCGATGCTATATGGCCGAAACCGACAGTATCATAACATTGCATGCCTTCATTACCGACCGACACCTCTTTGATCTCATCGCTGTCAGCTGCAAAAACCAACGGTGCTCCAATCTCGGCTGCCTTACGCTCGAAAACAGCTCTGACCTCACCTTGAGCCTCTCCGACGACCGCCGGCACTCCGGGCTTGAATATCCCGGCTTTTTCGGCAGCTATGAGAGGCTCTGTGTTTCCGAGGAGCCCTGTATGGTCAAGCGATATGTTGGTGACGACAGATAGCATCGGAGTTATAATGTTGGTGCTGTCAAGGCGTCCGCCAAGCCCCACCTCCACTACGGCCACATCCACCCCTGCCTTGGCAAAGCACCAGAATGCCATGAGGGTGCAGACTTCGAAAAACGACGGGTGGAAACCGTATTCCACCTTTTTGAACCGCTCCATAAAGGCCACTACCTCCGAGCGCGCTATCATTTTGCCATCGATGCGTATGCGTTCGCGGAAGTCGAGCAGATGCGGCGAAGTGTAAAGTCCCACACGATAACCGGCACTCTGAAGCACCGACGCAAGTGTATGTGCCACCGACCCTTTGCCGTTTGTGCCTCCCACATGGATTGTACGATAAGCGTTCTGCGGGTCGCCAAGGCGTCGGGCGAGTTCCATCGTCGTATCAAGTCCCGGATCAATGGCTACGGCTCCTACCTTGTGAAAAGCGGTATAGCCGTCGTTGAGTTCCGACAGGACTCTTCTATATGATTCTTCTATATTATTGCACATATCTGTCAGTTATATATTCAAACAAACGCCTCAGAATCGGCGAGTGGCGATCTACGGCCGAAAGAGTGCGGAATCCGGCATTGCCGTTGACCTCGCAGACGGTGAATCCTCCCTCGGGAGTAAAAAGCAGATCCACACCGGCAAACTCAAGTCCCAGACACCGGGCCGCAGCCACCGCCATCCGTGCCGCGTCATCAGACAGAGCACAGACACTTGCACTTCCACCCTGGGCATAATTTGAGCGAAACGACGAGGACGAATGACGCATCACACACCCGACCGTATGCTCTCCCACCGTCCAAACCCTCAGGTCGCGTCCGCTGCTCGAAGCGATATAGCGCTGTATCATAGCATTCGGGCCGGCTGACTTGATGGCATGATCATATTCATCGCAGCTATTGACCAGAAACACATTCACTCCACAGGAGCCTTCGATCGGCTTGATGACAAACCTACGGGCTCCGATAGCCTCGCACGCATCATCATAACTCAGAGCCGAAGCCGGATAAACCGTAGCCGGCGTAGGAAGCCCTGCTGCAGTAAGCGCCTGATGAGTCAGAATCTTATCGGCACTCTCCTGCATGGAGATCCAACGGTTGACAGCCGGTATGCCTAAACGCTCGAAATGGCACGATATGTCGCGGAAATATCCGCGCATGACCGCGAAACGCGGAGTGTCGATCTGTCGTCCGCCAATAAGAGTCAATGCATTGCCATCAACATAACGCATCTGAATTTGCTCGGCAAAAGCTACAGCCAATCTTATGCCACAACGCTGTGCCTCCGCCCGCCACCAATCAAACGCAGTAGACGCTTTAGTCAGCGTGGACTCTGAGAAAACAATTAATCCGTCAGGCATACTCTCTAATCCGGTGAGCAATCAAAAAAAATCAAAACATGATATAGCCGGCTATTCCGGCCAGACATATCACCAGTATCGGGTGCCATTTGATGAAAAACACCATCACAAACGCTGCCACACAGATCGCCACGCTTTTGATCACATCAGCGGAAGTCGAACCGAAGTTGGCTGAATTCATGAGCAACAGCGCCGCCGAAGCTATCAGTCCGACTACCACCGGTCGCAATCCGGCAAACACACCCTTGACAATGGCACTGTCTTTATGACGCTGTATAAAATGCGAAGCATAAAGCGTCAGAATAAACGACGGTACAACGACTACAAGCGTACATGTGAGCGATCCGAGGAGTCCCCATAACGGACCGGCAAAAGCCGGATCGGATACTCCCGGCGCCACATATCCGATATATGTAGCCGAATTTATGCCAATCGGTCCTGGAGTCATCTGGGATATAGCCACAATATCTGTGAACATCTGCGATGTGATCCATCCCGGCCCCACTATCGCACGCTCTATGAGCGCAAGCATGGCATATCCTCCGCCGAACCCGAACAGACCGATCTTGAAATATGCCCATATAAGCTTTAGATATATCATCTGTCACCTCCTTTCGCATTGTCTTCACGCCCGCGCAGACGTGTCATGGAAAATTTCATGTGCATATACCCGCCCGCTGCGCCAAGCACTATAAATATGATCGGATTGGACACAACCGGCCATTTCGACCATATCAACAACGCCACAACTGCCGGAATCAAGACCGTACGCCAGCCTATGTGCGCCGCCTTTGCCGTAGTGATCACCGGAGCTATGATCAGTGCCACTACCGCCGGACGTATGCCGGCAAAAATACTGCTTAACACCGGATTGTTTTTTATAAGATCAGGCGTAAGAAATATTGCGATACACAGAATGATCAAAAACGAAGGCAATATAGTTCCCAATGCAGCCGATACGGCTCCCCGCGTCCCCTTCAGCCGATCACCGACAGCGACGGAAATATTAACAGCCAATATACCCGGCAGCGACTGTGCCACCGCAAGCTGGTCAAGAAACTCATCTTTGGCAAGCCACCTGTGCTTATCCACTACCTCACGCTCTATGATCGAGATCATGGCCCATCCACCTCCAAATGTGAAAGCCCCGATCTTCATGAACGTAAGGAACAGTTTCAATAAAATGCCTCTTTCCTTATCCATAATGACCGCAAAATTACTCAAAAAAAGCCATACGACACAATGCACACTGTGTTCACAACATGCACACCGGCCAAATAAGACCTGAGCAGGAGTCGGGAGTCAGTCACATAGCAATATATCCTGCGGCTGAAGAGCACCTTCGTATAAATCGACCTATAGCAACCGACACCAGTTTTTGCGTATTTTAGCTTAAAATGTTAACTTTGTAGACGGAATAGATGAACCTTCTTCCATACACTACCATTTTAAATTAAGAAAGTTTCTTTACACCAAAATAGAATCAACTCACTAAGTTTTTTAATTATGGCACACTACAACTCCATACGCAATAACGCCATACTGACCGGCGCTGCTCTCTGCCTTTTAGCACAAGGATGCTCAATTTTCAAGAAAACCGAAACTCCGGCCGCCACTATCAACAGACAGACTGATGTGGTGGAAACCAAGACTCCCGAACAGACCGTCGCGGCTATTGACCGGGTGCTTTACGGCGAATGGACCATAGCCAACGTCGGTGGGATGGAAGTGACCGGTGAAGAGCGTCCGTATCTTATTTTTGACACCACGGCGGTCAATCCATTTGAAATGAAGCTGTATGTCAATGACGGATGCAATTATCTCAACGGCCGTGTAGCTGTCACCCCGAAGGGAGATATCCGTCCGGTCAACGACTTTCTGTCGACGATGAGATATTGTGCCGATGCGAAGTATGAGCTTGGAATCGGCACGGCGCTCAATTCGATGGCTCACTTCAAAATCGAGAAAATTTCAAATGACTATATCCTTTATCTGAAAAACGCCTCTGATTCCACTACTATGACAATGCGCAAAAGCGACCTGACATTTCTCAACGGGGCATGGCGTGTAAGCGTGCTCGACGGCAAAAACATCCCTGCCGACGCCGAAATGCAGATGGTCATCGACCTTCCTGAACTGAAGGTTCACGGCAACACAGGGTGTAACATCCTCAACGGATCGATATTCGTAGACCCCGCAAAACAGAATTCGCTGCAATTCTCCAATCTGGCCACGACCCGCATGGCCTGTCCTGACATGGAGCGCGAGCAGAAATTCCTTGTGGTGCTCGAACAGGTTGAAACGGCCATCCCCGGCAAGGACAAGGACACCGCTCTGCTCAAGGACGATCATGGACAGGTGATGATGCAACTGACCAGACTCAATCTGCCGAAGCAATAAAGGCCCAGCACAGCGATCATAAGGTTTGTGCAGTAATCTGCACGATCAAATCAAAACGACATTGCAGTCCGTATTCAGACCACACTAACCACAGCTATATCAGCTTAAAACGAATCACACATAACTGAAAACACAATGGAGGAAATAATCAGATATTTCCCTGAGCTGACACAAACCCAGCGCGAGCGTTTTGCCGCGCTGGGTACTCTGTATTCCGACTGGAATGCAAAAATCAATGTCATATCCCGCAAGGATATTGACAACCTGTATGTGCATCACGTGCTGCATTCTCTTGCGATAGCAAAGTTCATGACTCCGGCTTCCGGATCACGATTGCTTGATATGGGCTGCGGTGGAGGCTTCCCCGGCATACCGTTGGCCATCATGTGGCCCGACTGTCATTTCCACCTTATTGACCGCATCGGGAAGAAGCTTCGTGTGGCGCAGGCGGTGGCCGATGCTATCGGTCTGACGAATGTCAGCATACAGCATGGTGATATCGGCGAATGCCGTGAGAAATTCGATTTCGTTGTCAGCCGCGCCGTAATGACCCTTGACCAGCTTGTGCCGCTCGTCACCAAAAACATAGCGCATAACGACCGCTCTACGCTTCCCGACGGGCTGATATGCCTAAAAGGGGGCGATCTGAAAACGGAGATCGACGCCACTCGGCGGCCGGTGCTTGAGGTGCCGGTATCCGACTGGTTTGACGAGGAATACTTCTCTGCCAAAAAGCTTCTATACGTAAGAATATGAAAATCCATAGCTTTGAATTCAATCTTTTCGGAGTCAACACTTATCTTATATGGGATGAGCTGACACTCCATACAGCCGTTGTGGATCCGGGCATGTCCAATCCTGCCGAGTGCGAGGAATTCTCACGTTTTGTAAGCGACAACCGGCTTGATATTGTCAGGCTTATCGACACTCACCTTCATATCGATCACACAATGGGCAACGAATATGTCGAGGCAACATATCATGTAGGCCTTACAGCCCACCGAGCCGATGCACCGCTTGGAAAGATGCGGGCCGCACAGGCTCGTGCATTCCATCTGCAGGGAGCGCACGACACACCGGTGAAGATCAATATAGAAGTGAACATGGGCGACAAAATCTATCTCGGCAAGCAATGGCTTGACGTGATCGAAGTACCCGGGCATTCACCCGGCTCCATAGCCCTGTACTCTCCCGAAGGAGGATTTGTCGTGACAGGCGACGCGCTTTTCAACGGCAGCATCGGCCGCACCGATCTGGCCGGAGGGGATCATGCCACACTAATCCGGTCTATACGGTCGGGGCTTCTGACACTACCGCCAGACACCATGGTTTATCCCGGTCACGGGCCGTCGACAACCATTGCGCGTGAGATCAACTCCAATCCTTTTCTTTGACAGTCATTATTTCTCATCGATGATATAAACAATGCCCCGTGATATCTTTGCCGGAAATCACGGGGCATTGGTTTTATGTTCTCTCAGATTACAAACAGTCAACGTTTTTTTGAAGTCCTTTTTGTCGCTCTTCTTGCTGTTGCCTTGCGCCGGGCTGTCGTTCTTTTCTTTGCAACGACTTTATTGTGAACAGCCTTGTTGAACGAGAAAACATCCTTGTGTGTAACCTTGTTTTCAAAGTCGATTATTTGGGTCGGGTTGATGGCAACGCCCATGAAACGCGTTTCGAAATGAAGATGTGGGCCGGTACTGCGACCGGTATTGCCTCCGAGAGCTATAGGCTCTCCGGCCTTGACCCGCTGATCGGGTTTAACAAGGAATCGCGACAGATGCCCGTAGACGGTTTCCATGCCATTGTCATGACGGATCACAACATAGTAGCCATAACCACGTCGCTCAAATTTTGTCATGCGGATCTTACCGTCGAAAGCTGCACGTACGGTATCACCGACGGCAAGTTTCAGGTCTATACCGCGATGCACTCTGCCGAAGCGCGGACGATAACCGTAATTCGATGTGACATGTCCGGGCACAGGATGATAGTATCCACTGACATCTATGTCTTTTGTATCAGGAATCACAGCGTTTACATAGGGGTTTACGCTGGCGCTCTCCCAATATTCACCATACACCTCCGCTTCATCAGGCATCTCTACCTTTGAAAGTTCGCTGATATACTTCAGCGTGTTGATCACTTTTATGTCGGCCGAAAGCGGCTTCTGCGATGCGAGCAGATCTTCATGCTCTTTGTTGTGATTGTCGGGCAATTTGAATTGCGCCTGAGCCGGCATCATCGCCGACATAACGGTCATTGCAGCCGCTACTGCTATATGTTTTAACTGGATCATCAATAGTTTGTAATTACTCTTTTCAGGTCAGTTATAAGTTTCAATCAGTCTATCTCCAACGAAGAATAGATAAAATCCATATATTCCGGCTTCCATTCATATATCTCTTCAGGCTTAAAAAAGCGCCCGATCTCGACAACGGCCTCTTCTGCTGTTGAAGAGGCGTGGATGATATTCTCCTGATTGCTCATCGCAAAATCGCCACGGATAGTGCCAGGCTGCGCCTCGCGTCCGTTGGTGGATCCTGTCATCATGCGGACAACATTAACGACATCCAGACCTGCAAGGCATACGACTATCACTGGCGACGCCATCATGGCCTTGAGAAGATGAGGGAAGAAAGGCTTTTCGACGAGATGACTGTAGTGCTCCCGCAGAATGGCCTCATCGAGCCACATCATCTTGATGCCGGATATTATCAAACCTTTCTGCTGAAATCGTGCCAGTATCTGTCCGACACAGCCACGCTCCATTGCGGAAGGCTTGAATATCACTAATGTTTTTTCCATGAATATTTTAGATTTTTTTTGCTTTTCCGTTGAAAGATGCTCAAAGATAGCAGTTTTTTTCGACAAGAACAAACAATTTCAGCTCATCGTGAGCACTTTGCGACATAATGCCACAACCCACGCAAGCCAATCGTTGACATATCAACCACTTAATTATAATTGTGAAAATAACCCAAATTATCGATATGGTTGTAAAAACACCACAATCCGGCGATTAACCATTATTAAAAAGTGTTGTATCACTTAGCGTTAACGCAACCATAACTTATCCATCCGCCGGTCAGGATATGCGACTCCAGTCGCTCGCACGCTGATACATCCTGTCATACTCCCGGCGCATAGCCACATGTTCAGGCTTCTCTAAAAACGGATCATTGTCAAGAATATCCGATGCCGCATTGCGAGCCAGTTCCACAAGCCGGCCGTCCGACGCAAGGCTTGCTATCTTAAGGTTCACCGCCAGCCCGCTCTGAAGCGTTCCCTCCAGATCGCCGGGACCGCGCATTTTCAGATCGGCTTCAGCCACGAGGAAACCGTCGGTAGTAGAGGTCATCACCTGCAGGCGTTTGCGCGTGTCGGCCGAAATATTCTGTTTAGTCATCAGTATGCAGTAGCTTTGGTCTGCACCCCGGCCGACACGTCCGCGAAGCTGATGCAATTGGGATAGTCCGAAACGTTCGGCGTTTTCTATGATCATGACCGAAGCGTTAGGAACATTTACTCCGACCTCAATCACCGTTGTCGCCACAAGAATATCAGCCTGATGCGTGGCAAACAGCTCCATCTGATGATCTTTCTCGGCCGGTTTCATACGTCCGTGGACAAAAGCCACACGATACGACGGAAAATTGTCGCGGACAAATTCATATCCCTCTTCCAGACTTCGCATATCCACCTTTTCATTTTCTTTGATAAGCGGATATACGATATATGCCTGACGACCGGCTTTGAGCTCGCGTCCCATGCCCTTGTAGACATCGATACGGTGGTCGTCAAACCGCAACATCGTAGTCACGGGCTTGCGTCCGGGCGGCAACTCGTCGATAACCGAAACATCAAGATCTCCATACACCGTCATCGCAAGCGTACGCGGTATTGGAGTAGCCGTCATAACCAGAATGTGGGGCGGAACAGTATTCTTTTTCCATATTCTCGCACGCTGAGCCACCCCGAAACGGTGTTGCTCGTCTATGACTGTGAAGCCGAGATTGCGAAACACCACATTGTCCTCAATCACAGCATGAGTGCCGATGAGTATATGCAGCGAGCCATCCTCAAGCTGCCGGTGGATAACAGCCCGCTGCGATGCGGGAGTTGATCCCGTCAGCATCTTCACGTTAATGCCGATAGGCGCCACCAGCCGGCTTATGGTCTCGTAATGTTGCGCCGCCAATATCTCCGTCGGCGCCATCATGCACGCCTGTGTGGAATTGTCGAGAGCGATCAACATGCACAGCAAAGCCACAAGAGTCTTGCCGCTGCCCACATCGCCCTGCAACAGGCGATTCATCTGCCGGCCCGATCCCATATCGGCCCGGATCTCCTTGATCACCCTCTTCTGCGCTCCCGTCAGTTCGAACGGCATGCATTCCTTGTAGAAAGTATTGAAATAATGGCCGATGTGGGGGAATCGCATTCCTCCGACCGAAAGTTTTCGTCGACGGGTGTATTGAAGTATATCGAGCTGAAGATAAAACAGCTCGTCAAATTTCATTCGCGCCCTGGCCATATCGGCACACGATGGCGATGAAGGGCAATGAATGTCGCGTAGAGCTGTAGACAAAGGCGGAAGTCCGAGCCTACGCAGTATATCAGGTGGCATGGAATCTGTCACGCCTCCGAGGGCTATCCTGTCGACCACCGTACGGATCATCGTATGGATGACGCGTGAGTTCACCCCCTGATTACGCAGTTTCTCAGTCAACGGATACACCGGACGCAGACTCCCCTCGCCATGCATATCCGACGGCGGCTCCACCTCGGGATGCACCATGCTCCAACGGCCACAGAATGAGGTGGGCTTTCCGAAAAGCACATAGTCGGTCATCGTGGCATAAAGTTCCTTCAGCTTCTTTATCTGCCGGAACCACACGACCTCCATCGTCGCCGTTCCGTCGGAAAACAACCCCGTAAGACGCGATTTCGCTCCCTCGCCCTGTATGGCAAACGACACGAAACGCCCTCTGACCTGCACCGCCGGCATCTCGCCGCTGAATGATGATATGGCATACATCCTTGTGCGGTCAATATAATGAGCGGGAAAATGACGGAGCAGATCGCCTACGCTCTTGATACCAAGCTCGGACGATAGCAGCGCCGCACGCTTCGGTCCGACACCTTTTACGTATTTTATGTCGGTGGCATTCAGTCGTTGCATTGTCTGAGCAATAGTTCAGCTATGGCGATATCCGACGGATTTGTCACTTTGATATTTATCGGCGATCCCTCGACCAGGCTCACATCATATCCAGCAGCCTCCATCACTGAAGCATCGTCGGTGAACGCCGGACTGTAGGGCATTCCGTAAGCCTGACGGAATTCCATTCCTGAAAATCCCTGCGGAGTCTGTACGGCCACGTAGGCGGCACGATCGACGGCTTTCGAACTTCCATCTGCCCCGACATGCCTTATCGAATCGGAAAGAGCCACGACCGGCACTGCACCCTTTGCTCCTGATGCCACAGCCGCCACCACAGCTTCCACTACGCATCGTCCGACAAGCGGACGCGCGCCGTCGTGGACTGTGATTATATCCGCATCTGCTCCATACGCGTCGACAGCGTTTTTCACCGATTCCCACCGGGTGGAGCCACCGGCCACAATCGGCCCGGGATCGAAACCGGCCGACACGCACACCTCGGTCCAATATCCAATATAATCGGGATTAAGTACCGTTACGACCGTGCCGCCGCATCCAAAGCGCCTCATGGCGTCGACAGCAAGCATCAGCGCCGGACGCTCCCCTATCAGATGGAACTGTTTAGGCAACTCTGCCCCAAATCTACGGCCACTGCCTGCGGCCACCACAATATGGAGGATTCGATTCATAGCGCAAAATTACACAATTCCATGATCATCTCCATCTTTTTCGAAAAGCTTGGCAACATAAATTTTGCGGGGTGCATTTCGTTCGCATAATTTCTACGATTTTTTCCACAAAAAAATTGAATTATTAGAAATAATGTCTAATTTTGGCATTTCAATGGATCATGCCGGCAAATGCCGACTGATCGGACATACCCTATAGAATACCATCAACCAGTTAATTTCTAAATTATGGAAATGCTTGACCGGGCCGAACAACTAAATGAAAAGGTTGCCACGCCTAACCTGCCAAACGAAGAGCTCCCAGGCAAAACACCGGAGGATGCCGAATGCGCCAGTGAAGAGAACGTCACCCGTGAGTCCCTGCTGAAGACCATTGAAATGATTGTCGCCGACGATTCGGAGATTGTCGCCGATGACGTTGCCCGAATCAAGCAACAATTCTATACACTCCACAATGAGCTGACACTCCGCCGTAAAGATGAAGCCGGCGAAGAGGGCGAAGCATTTACTGACACCGAAGATCCGATCGAAGAACGGTTCAAGGCCGCCCTTGCCGCTATCAAAGAGAAGAAAGCGCGTCAGAGAGCCGAGATAGAAACACGTCAGGCCGCTAATCTTGACAAAAAGGAAGCCCTGATCAACGAACTTAAAACTCTTGGCGCCGACACTGACAATGTCAACCGTCACTATCAGCGTATCAAGGAGATACAGAGCGAATTCAAAGAGATCGGCGAGGTACCGCCACAGAATGCCACTGCGCTATGGAAAAACTATCAGGATGCCGTGGAAGCATTCTACGACCAGTGGAAAGTCAACAAGGAACTCCGCGACTATGACTTCAAGAAAAATCTGGCCGAAAAGCAGCTTCTTCTCGACGAGGCCCGCAAACTGACCGAAGAGCCTGACGTGATCACAGCATTCCGACGGCTGCAGAGCCTACATGACAAATGGAGAGAGATCGGGCCGGTGGCAAAGGATGTCCGTGAGGAAATATGGACCTCCTTCAAGGATGCCTCAGCTGAAATAAACAAAAAATATCAGGCACATTTCGAAGAACGTAAAGCACGCGAGCGGGAAAACGAAGAGATCAAGACAGCCTTGTGCGAACGGATAGAAGCTCTCGACTTCAGCAAGCCCTCGACGTATCAGGAATGGGACGCCATGACCAAGACTATACTTGAGGCACAGGAAGAATGGAAAAAGGCCGGATTTGCCCCGCGAAAGACAAACACGGCACTGTTCAACCGCTTCAGGGCACTGTGTGATGACTTCTTCGGACGTAAATCGGAGTTTTTCAAAAAGACTAAAAACGAATTCGCCGAAAATCTTGCAAAGAAAACGTCATTATGCGAAAAAGCCGAGGCGCTGGCCGAAAGCACCGACTGGAAAAAGACTACCGATGCCATTGTAGAACTTCAGAAAGAATGGAAAACGATCGGACCGGTGGCACGTAAACACAGCGATGCGATATGGCGGCGGTTTATCAAGGCATGCGACACATTCTTTGACCGCAAGAAAAAGGTCAACGGCGACACACGCCGAGCCGAGCAAGCCAATCTGGCTACCAAACGCGAAATCATCAGCCGCCTGAATGTCATAGCGTCGGATGAAAACACCACACCGCGCGAACAGGCCATAGCAGAAGTACAGCAACTGCGCAAGCAATGGCAGGAAACCGGTCATGTGCCGTTCAAAGAGAAAGACAAGCTTCAGGACGCATATCGCGAAGTCGTAGGCACCCTCTTCGACAAGCTCGACATCAAGGAGAACCGCGCACGCATGGCCGACTTCCAGGCCGGCATAGAAGCGTCGGCCGGCGACTCCGGCAAACTGTCGCGCGAACGCGAACGTCTGGTCAGGGCATGCGAACAGCGCCGTCAGGAGTTGAAAACCTATGAGAACAATATGGGCTTTTTCAATTCCAAATCGAAGAACGGCGACTCTATAGTCAGAGAAATGGAACGGAAGATGCAGCATCTCAAAGAAGAGATCGCACAGATTTCAGAGAAGATAAAGATCATAGATTCGAATATCTGATCCACCACTTCCCTGTCGACCTGGCCGACATTTCGATCTGAAGGTCAGCCCATAATGACAAAACATCAAGACGCTGTGTCATACAATGATGTGACACAGCGTCTTACTATTTCGAACCTTAGAGTATGTTTGAATTTAACACGAATAAATATATATGGACTTCTTTCTATCCCCTCAAAGGTCTTTTCGGGCGATTTGCGTCAAGCTGCATCGGTCACGATGCCCGCATCGCTCCCTCATCAACTCACGCCAATCTCTACGAAAATCCTCTTTAAGTGAATAGACGTGAAATTCAAACATACTCTTAATTTTCGACAATGATCCACGTACTGACCGACGGGTAAACACCGCGCACTGACGCGTCAATAGGCATTGTCATCGCCTTTTAATATATTAAACAATGTGCGGAAAATGATCTTTATATCGAGCAACAGCGACCAGTGTTCGATATACCACACATCGCACTCCACACGCTTCTCCATCTTCCACAGATGGTCGGTTCCACCTCTTAATCCATTGACCTGAGCCCATCCGGTGATACCCGGCTTGACAGTGTGTCGCATCATATAACGGTCGACCAGATCTCTGTAAACATCGGTATGCGATACCATGTGAGGTCTCGGCCCGACTATAGACATGTCGCCCTTGAGCACATTAAACACCTGTGGCAGTTCGTCGAGCGACGTTTTCCGCAGAAAACGCCCCACTGCTGTGACTCTCGGATCGGTCTTGGCCACCGGCGACTCATCGTCCGATGGATCATATCGCAAAGTACGGAACTTCAAGCAATTGAACGTGCGGCCTTTGAGTCCGGTGCGCAGCTGGCGATAGAATACCGGGCCAGGCGATGTCAGCTTAATAGATATTGCTATGGGTATAAAAAAAACAGGGAACAACACCACTCCGACCAACGACGCCGTTATATCCAGCATCCGTTTCATAAATATATTAAACCGTGAGGCGAGCGGACTGTTCAAGGGTGTCATGACCGGCAGCCGTCCGATCTCATTGACTGCAAACCCACGGTTGACAAAACGCGTGAGCTGTGGCACGATGTGAAGCGTCACAGCATTATTGTCGGCCACTTCAATAGACTGGAGAAGCGCCGATTCATTGTCACCGGAAAGAGTGCAAAAAATCTCCTCTACGTCATTGGCTCTGACAAAGCCGCCCAAATCGCCGACAGGCATTACCGGCAGATCTGGGTCAACCGAACTTACGGCATTGTCGTCGAACACACCCGCTACGACATATCCATAACCATCGTTGGCCATCATGTCGTAAAGCCGCAGAGCTGTATCATTCATCCCCACTATCACCACACGACGATGATTGCGTCCGCAACGACGTAGAAACTTCAGCAGCTGCAACGAAACTACGCAGGCTATCGGAAGCGATATGAACATCAGCGCATAGAACACAGCCAGAGTACTCCATTCCACATAAGGAGCGTCAATCAGATACAACAACACAACAAAAAAAACAGCATGAACGCCACATGCATTTATGGCACTGCGGGCAGTACGTTCCATTTTAAGCGCGCGCAATTCCTCCGGACGTATCAACCGCCATCCAGCAATGATCCATGCAACCGATGCGACGATAATGACTTTGGGTGACATCCACACCCGAGCCTGAGCCATCCCGACCAACAATGAAGTCAGATAATACGATAACACCGCCATGACTATGGCCATGAACGACAAAGCCGGATTGATCAACCAGCCGTAACGTCTGCCACTATTTAATAATCCGGTCATGATACACTAATCGGTCCTGTTGGAATCTGTCGGGATTTCACTACGCTACATTCAATGAAGTATTCTCAGAGCCATTTTTCATATAAACGCAACACATTTCCACTTATTGCCATAATGAGCATATAAACCACAAAAAAGATCGTGTCCCGCCGGTGAAACACCGATAGGGGACACGATCGTATATTATCTTTGCTATAATTTGATCAGTCAATCTTCACCACAAGGAAGTTGCTGACTTCCCAGAACTGTGTCGGATCTTTGATCACCAGCACCTTCTGTCCGTCCTGATCTTCGATAGAATAGCTTGCTGCGGGCTGCTTTGTCATCACCTCCGCCTTCTTGCTGTGAAGCGGTATGTTGTTAAGTGTGCGTTTGTCAGCCTTTATGAAGTAGGCTTTTTCGAAGTCACCTTCAAGTATTCTTGTCTTGCGAAGGAATCCGGTCTGTATAATCTTGTTTTTCTGCAGTTCCGATTTGTTGCCTACGGCATAGTAACAGGTGTTGAGCTCGTCATTGAGCTGTGTTGCTTCCTGACGCGCCACCTCTCGCTCTGTGGTGACAGTCGAGACTGTGGAGCTGAGCGAATCGACCTTCTGTCCAAGGCTTGCTATCTGCACATTGGCAGCCGAAAGCTGGTTGCGGAGAGTGGCCATTTCTGTTTCCTGCTCGGCGATCTGTGCCTTGAGGTTTTCTATGGTTTTGGTAAGAGTGGAATTCTGTACGCCGCTTTTACGCAGTTTTTCCTCAAGTTGAGCCAAACGGTCGCGGCGCTGCTGAAGCGCTTCCTGAATGGCCACCATGTCGTTGCGCAGCTGATCTTTCTGCGAGCGTGCATCCGAGCCATTTCCTGGAGTAGCGATAATGTGTTCCAGATCCTTGATCTGTCCCATCCCGGCTGTAATGTCGTTGATAAGTGCAAACAACGAATCCTGCGTAGCGAGGGTTGCCTGAAGCTCTGAATTGAGCTGTACGTTCTGTTCTTCGGCTTTTTCAAGTTTTTCGCGTGTGCCACATGAAGTCATGACAGCAGCCACGGCAATAGCCATAAAGACTGTTCTCTTCATAATAGTTGAATTGTTGATTTTTAGATACGCCACCGCCAGCAAATCATTCATTCGTCGTCGGTGTCGTTTTTATATTTGTTTTTATGTTTTGGGCGTGGCGACAACTCTTTGTTGCCCGCTACGATAATAACGATTTCTCCGCGCGGATTGTTTTGCGAAAAATATTCTGCCAGATCTCCCAATGTGCCTCTGCGGGTTTCTTCATGCAGTTTTGATATCTCACGGCTGACAGAGGCCTCACGTCCGACGCCACACACTGCGGCAAGATCTGATAACGTTCGGGCCAGCCGCAAAGGCGACTCATAGATAATTGTTGTCCGCGGATCAGCAGCGATCTCTGCAAGTCGCGTGGCTCTCCCCTTTTTCTGCGGCAGGAATCCTTCGAAGCAGAACCGCTCACACGGAATGCCGCTATCGACCAACGCCGGCACAAAAGCTGTCGGCCCCGGCAATGTCACCACCTCAATTCCGCGACGTCGGCATTCTCTTGATATCAGGAATCCGGGATCGGATATGCCGGGAGTGCCGGCATCGGTTATAAGCGCGATATTCTCGCCGGCCTCCATACGGTCGACGAAAGACCCTACGGTCTGATGTTCATTAAATTTGTGGTGGCTTGCCACCGGAGTCGATATCTCGAAATGACGCAGCAACACACCACTCGTGCGTGTGTCCTCGGCCAATATCACATCAGCTTCGCGCAGCACATCCACGGCACGCGGGGGCATATCGGAAAGGTTACCCACCGGAGTAGGCACCATATACAATCGTCCGGCCATCAATGGAAACGCTGAGTCACAATTGCCGTGAAGTCAACCACATCAGGGTTTTCAGGATCCAGACACAGATCATCGGACAGATATTCGATCACTTCGTCGGCCGACGACATTGAGGATACCAGACGCAGAGTGTCGTTGAAATCCTGACTGCTGCCCTTGAACAGTTCGCGTATAAATCTGAAACGGTCATTCAGCGTGAACACCGGATGTCCGGCCACAGGCGTAGATGCATAAGTCACTGAGACAGCGTCAGGCTCTGCCACATGACGGTCTGCTTGCCGATCTTCGACCATGGAGTCGCTGCTGTCGGCCACTTCCTCGGCGATCGCCGAATCAGCCACCGCCATGTCATCGGACGAAACAGATCCGGACGCATGCACGTCGTCGCGACCGATATTGCCAGCCAACGGCTCTGACTCCACGGCTGTCTCAACATCTTTTTTCTCCATCGGCTCTGACTCCGGGTATTGTTCTTTAGAGCCTACGGACTCTACACATGACACCACTGGCGCTGAATCGGCCGCAGCCACTGCCTCAACGCTTTCATGCGAGCCGGCAATAACTTTTGTCAGTTCGAGCAGTGCCGATGCCTTATCATGCAAAATACAATTCACCTCCGGGTTGACAAGGTCACCGCGGCGTTGTATCAGAAGAGCAAGTCCTTCGATTTCGAGAGCGAGTGTAAGGATCTGCCCGGCCTTATCGTTATTATACATATCTTTAATGCTTTTGGTTTCAGACACAAAATTACCGAAAATTTTCAGAATGGCAACAAATCCACTATCATACCCGTCGTTTCTTCTTCGATGACTTGCGGGATTTCTGCGATTTAGTCCGAGACGCCCCACCCTTTTTCTTAGGTGCTTTGGTCACTTGCTTGACCGGACGCACATAGTCTGGGGCAAACATAGAGAGCAACATATCCTCTATCCCGGTCTTCAAAGCTGTCCGTCCGCAAGTAAAACCGTTGACCATTATGACTATAACGTGCGTAGGCTGTCCGTCGCCACCAAGCATATAGCCGGCGTATGACTGCACTCCCCTCATGCTTCCGGTCTTCAACGCCACTCGCCCTTCAAGAGGTGTGTCACGAAGAAAACTCTTGAGAGTGCCGTCGCAGCCAGCTTTTGGAAACAGGCTGACATAGTCGGGAGCCTTGTAGTGTGATGCCATCCATGTGAAAACGTTTGCAAGAAACATTGGGGTCAGACGGTCGTTGCGCGACAGTCCGCTTCCATCCTCGATCACCACACGCCGCGTATCCACATCGCGCGTTTCCCACATATCAAGCTCTGTCTTGACCGCCGATGCGCGTGACTGCCCCGGCGCTACCGACCGCAGCATGGCCTCAGCCATCATATTGTCACTCCGATACATCAGACTGCGCAATATATCGACAAGTTCAGGCGACCGGTGGATATAGAGTGTGGACGCAACGTCATCGCCATCGGCCGACACCGGAGCATCGGACATCTCCACCCCATTGTGGCGAAGTTTCTGCATCACTTCATGTCGCATCACCGCCGAAGGATCCGGCGTAGAGACGGTGATGCTTTCGCCATTGCGCCGTGGATTTCCACGCGATATTATGACGTTGGAATCCTTCTTGCGGTCAATCTTGAGCGATCCTTTTGCCGGGGTGTGCGACACTTGCAGTCCGGGCACATAAGGCACTGACTTTCGCGACGGGAGGGTCAGCACAAACTTGTTGTCACGGAAATTCGCCGCATGGTGCGATGTCCCGTAGGGCCACACGATATCTTCGTCAGCCCATCCGTCGGGCACGCCCTCCTCAGGCATCAACGACGAATCAATCACCACCGTGCCTTCTACTCGTTTTATACCTGTTGCAACAACGGCAGCGGCTATGCTGTCGGCGAATCCTCCGGCCTCATCGAAATAAGCCGACTCGACGGTAGGATCACCGACACAACGCACCACTATATCGCCCTTGAGTGTGCCGTCATCAGTTATCTTGCCCACCGCCTCAACCCGGGTCTCATAACGGTCACAGGAGTTCATGAGAGTCAGCACCGACGCCGATGTCAGTGCTTTGGTAATGCTGGCCGGCACAAAAGCAGCGTTGCTGTTTATATCACGCAACGTTTCGCCTGTCGCTATATCGGCTATGTATATACCAAGATGTGATTCGCCCACACCGCTGACGCCGATCGGCGACGCCGGCCCGGCGGCTTTGACGGACACAGCCATGGCCATGGCCATGGCCATGGCCAACACGACAAATATCGATCTACGTAATGTACTGTATTTTATCATCCGATAAGATTAGGTCAGAGTTGAAATTCAAGTCGCGAAATTACTAAAAAAGCCCCGTATATGCTTTCCAAAAACTAAAAAGACCCCCACAATAGATGTTAATTCGACAATTTTGAGTAATTTCGCACATCGAAAGAGCAACTGTGCAGATATGGTACTGAAAACTCGCGAAAAGCTCATAGATGTGGCTCGACAGCTTTTTGTGCACAAAGGCGTCGAAAACACTACGATGAACGACATTGCGGCCGCCTCTGACAAGGGGAGGCGCACCATCTACACCTATTTCAAAAACAAGCTGGAGATTTACAATGCCGTCATAGAGCGCGAAAGCGAGCGGCAGGTGGAACGGATAAGGCTGACAGCACAGTCTGATCTTCCACCGGAAGAGAAGCTTCGCCAGTTTCTCATCGGACGGTTCGACACCATCGACGATGTCGTGGCATATCACCCAGGCACCATAAGATCGCTCTTCACTCTTGACTTTAAGAGAGTGGAGCGCATAAGGCGGCTGGCCATTGTCAAGGAGCGTGAGATATTGCGCGAGATACTCCACGAGGGCGTCAGGAAAGGCATATTCTCACGATCACAGGCCGACCGCCTCGAAGCTATGCTGGCGATGGTGTTTCAGGGAGCCTACTACTGTATGATCAAAGGCAACATTGAGGAGGGGGCAGCCGAGATAGGATCACTGCGCCGCGACGTCATCGATTTTGTCATGGAGAGCATAGTCACGCCTCAGCACCATACTGACAAATCTGAGAACAACACCAATATCAAACAATAATACACCTAAAAGATGAAACTACTTGAAGGAAAAACAGCCATCGTCACCGGCGCCGCACGCGGCATCGGCAAGGCACTGGCAATCCGCTTCGCCCAGGAAGGCGCCAATATCGCCTTCACCGATCTGGTAATCGATGAAAACGGCAAAGCCACCGAAGAAGAGATAGCCGCTCTGGGCGTAAAAGTCAAAGGCTACGCATCCAACGCCGCCGACTTCGAGCAGACAAAAGAGGTAGTAGATCAAATCCACAAGGATTTCGGCTCGATCGACATACTTGTGAACAACGCCGGCATAACCAAAGACGGACTCATGATGCGCATGACCGAGCAGCAGTGGGATGCCGTCATAGCAGTCAACCTCAAGAGCGCGTTCAACTTCATCCACGCCACCCTATCCATCATGATGCGCCAGCGCAGCGGCAGCATCATCAACATGGCATCGGTGGTAGGAGTACACGGCAATGCCGGCCAGTCGAACTATGCCGCCTCCAAAGCAGGCCTTATAGCTCTGGCCAAGAGCATAGCGCAGGAAGTAGGTTCACGCGGCATCCGCGCCAACGCCATTGCCCCCGGCTTCATCGAGACAGCCATGACAGCCGCTCTCCCCGACAACGTCCGCGCCGAATGGGTACAGAAGATACCCCTGCGCCGCGGAGGCAAGCCCGAGGATATCGCCGACGTGGCCACATTCCTCGCTTCTGACATGTCGAGCTATGTCACCGGCCAGGTGATACAGGTCGACGGCGGAATGAACATGTAAGCCAGACTTACCCAGACCGAAGCAGTCACAATCCGTGCCGACTATGGGATATTTCCATCAGCGGCACGGATTTTTTCATTATTTGCAGAAATGCGGGATAATGCGTAACTTTGAGGAAATTTTCAAAACCTACTGATGTTAAGATACAACACTCAGCTTGAACGGCTGAAACTGCCTGAATACGGACGCAACATACAGAACATGGTGGAGCATTGCCTCACCCTGACCGACCGCGACGAGCGCAATGCCTGCGCAAGAAGCATCATAGAAGCCATGATCCGGCTGACGCCACAGGCCAAGAACGATCCCGACCACACGCGTAAACTCTGGGATCATCTGGCCATTATCTCAGACTTCAGGCTTGACATCGACTATCCGTTCGATCAGGTAGAGAAGGATACGCTCCAGAGTACACCCGAGCGTGTGGCCTACGGCCTGCAGAATATCCGCTACCGTCATTACGGCAAATCGGTCGAACGCCTTGTCGCCACCGCTTCAGCCATGGAGCCGGGGCAGGAACGCGACACATTAGTCAGACTGATCGCAAACCACATGAAAAAACTCATGCTGGAGGTGAACTGCGACGGTGTTGACGACATGAAGATCTTCAAAGATCTTGCAGAATTGTCGCATGGAGAGATACGGATACATCCCGAAGAGATGAGACTTCACGAATTCAAGGCCGTACAACAGCCTACAGGCAAGAAACGACGCAAACGCTGATCCTTCCATATCCGCAAAAACAGACTACATGATCAAGGCAAGCGAACTCACCGCCATAGGAGCCATCATCAAGCCCCACGGAGTTAAGGGCGAAATGGTGATCAACCTTCGTGACGACCGGATCGATATCGAACGCACCGAATGCATCGTAATGGATATAGATGGGATCTATGTGCCTTTTTTCATTGAAAACGTCCGTCAGAAAGGGCGCGAGTCGTATATAATAGCCATCGAAGGCATAACGTCCGACACTGCCGCGGCCGAATTCAACGGCAAGACAGTATATGCGCTGCGCGAACACATGGCCGAAATGACCGACGAGAGCGACGACGGATTCTACGCATCCGATCTAATAGGATTCAAGGCCGTCAAGCCCGACGGCACTGCGATAGGTGTCATCGACGGAATAGAGGACAGCACTATCAATGTGCTCGCGATCATTCACGCCGATAATGACCGCACCGTCTACATGCCGCTTGCCGATGAATTCATAACCGATATTGATCCCGACAGACAGATTATCACTTTTGACGCTCCTGACGGAATCGAATCACTTTGACAGACGCTATACAGATAAAGAATCCATTAAATAGTCTAAAAATCCCCTGCCACATGGAGTTCGACGAAACAAAAGCCATAGAATATATGCGCGAAGCCATAGGCCGGCGCGCCGAAGCCTATGATGACGACCAGTTGCTTAATCTCATCGACATCATCTGGGACTTCTATGAAGAGAACGGATTGCTCGATATAGATGCCGACGAAGAGATCGACGATGAAGAAGCTGTGCTCGACGATCTTGTGGCTTACGCGCGACGCATGCTCCGCAAAGACAAGGAATCAAAGATCAACGATGACGACATCGCACCGCTCATCGAAGCCGAGATAGACTATGAAAACTCTCTCGACCAGTAATTTCGCAGCCCGTTTTCTGACGGCGGTGGCACTTGTAGCGCTGCTCGCATGGCCCATGGATGCCGAAGCGCAGTTTTTCAAAAAGAAAGAGAACCGCTACACCGATCCTTACAAGGGATTTACAGAAGAGGCCTACATGGATATGGATTTTCTGCCCAACATCTCTACTCCAGAAGTACATAAAAAAGCAAAAAGCGGAGTAAAGAAAACCATAAGAGCCCTTGCCGAACAGCTGAAGAATAAAGTGACCGTGGATCTTGTGAGAGATGACGAGGTGGTGCTTGTCACATTTCCGACCGACGATCTCTTCCTGCCCAACGACACCATGCTCACCACCGAAGGCACCGCTTTGCTCGCACCGCTGCTGCCACACATGAAGAATCCGATGATGTACAAGATTGTGCTGGCCGTGCATACCGACGACACCGGATCAGAGCTCTACCGCGATGAACTCTCAACCTCACGCCTCAATTCGGTCTACGACTGGTTCATGCTTGCAGTCGAATCCGGACAGATTCAGGAAAACCTCATCATCATACCGTTCGCAATGTCGTCCACCATGCCGCTGGCCGACAACAACACTCGTGACAACCGCGCGCTCAACCGACGGCTGGAGGTGTATTTCATACCAGGGCCGCAGCTGATCGACGAGGCGTATAAAGGACAATTGAAATAACAAAACAACATATCATCTTAACATACGAAAATGGCAACAGAACTCAAAGACCTCACCAAGAGAGCCGACAACTATTCGCAATGGTACAACGACCTCGTTATAAAAGCCGACCTTGCCGAACAGTCGCCGGTGAGAGGATGCATGGTCATCAAGCCCTACGGCTATGCCATCTGGGAAAAAATGCAGCGTGAACTCGACCGGATGTTCAAGGAAACCGGCGTACAGAACGCCTACTTCCCTCTGCTGATACCAAAGTCTTTTCTTTGTCGTGAAGCCGAACATGTGGAAGGCTTTGCCAAAGAGTGCGCCGTAGTGACCCATTATCGTCTGAAAAACGATCCTGACGGACGCGGAGTGATTGTAGATCCTGACGCGCGCCTCGAAGAGGAACTTATAGTGCGTCCGACATCGGAAACAATAATATGGGGCACCTACCGCAACTGGATACACAGTTACCGCGATCTGCCCATACTCTGCAACCAGTGGGCCAACGTTATGCGCTGGGAGATGCGCACGCGCATGTTCCTCCGCACATCTGAATTCCTCTGGCAGGAGGGCCACTGCGCCCATGCGACAGCCGAAGAGTCGGAAGCGCGCACAGTGCAGATGATCAACCTCTACGCCGACTTTGCCGAAAAGTATATGGCAATGCCGGTAATCAAGGGTGTCAAATCGGCCAACGAACGGTTTGCCGGAGCTGTCAACACTTATACCATCGAGGCTATGATGCAGGACGGCAAAGCCCTCCAGAGCGGCACGTCGCACAATCTCGGCCAGAATTTCGCCAAGGCGTTCGACGTGACGTTTGTCAACAAGGACAACCAGCCCGAATATGTATGGGCCAACTCATGGGGAGTGTCGACTCGCCTGATGGGAGCGCTGATAATGAGCCATTCCGACGACAACGGCCTCGTACTTCCGCCCCACCTCGCCCCCATACAGGTAGTGATAGTGCCTATCTATAAAAACGCCGAACAGCTCAAGCAGATCAGCTCACACATCGAACCGATCCTGCTCCAGCTCAAGGAGATGGGCATCAGCGTGAAATATGACGATGCCGACAACCGCCGCCCGGGATTCAAGTTTGCCGACTACGAGCTTAAAGGCGTACCTGTGCGTCTGGTAGTCGGAGCGCGCGACATAGAAAAAGGCACCGTTGAGATCATGCGCCGCGACACGCTCGAGAAGAGCGAAGCCCCGCTCGAAGGCATAGCCGGCCACGTAAAGGCTCTGCTCGAAGAGATACAGACCCATATCTACAGGAAAGCTCTTGCCCACCGGCAGGAAATGACACGCACCGTGGATACCTACGACGAATTCAAGAAAGAGATCGAGAAGGGCGGATTTATCCTCGCACATTGGGACGGCACAACCGAAACAGAGCTTAAGATTAAAGAGGACACCAAAGCCACACTCCGTTGCATTCCCCTTGACGGCGACACGACTCCGGGAGTATGCATGGTGACCGGACGTCCGTCGAAGCAGCGCGTGATCTTTGCCCGCAACTACTGATTCAACACCAACGTAAACACTACCTGCGACCTGCAGAAGGGTCGCAGGTATAATTCCCCACGCAATGAGTTCGACCGACATTACGTCAGGCAAGAGCACACGTCTGGCCATAGTGATCCCCTGCTACAACGAAGAGGAGGCACTGCCGCTGACTGTCGCACGGCTGACAGATATCATCGGATCTATGGTCGGCGACGGTCTGGTGTCGTCCGACAGTTACATAATGTGTTGCGACGACGGAAGCCGCGACGCCACATGGCGCACAATCCGCAATCTGCACGCTTCCAATCCGATGGTCAGGGGACTGTCGCTCGCCCACAACCGGGGACATCAGTATGCTCTGCTCGCCGGCCTGATGACAGTCCGAAACGAGTGTGACGCGGCCATAAGCATCGATGCCGACCTGCAGGATGACCCACGGGCCATGATAGAGATGGTGAAGCGCTTCCGCGAGGGTGCAGAAATTGTCTACGGTGTCAGGCGCAGCCGTCAGAGTCCGACACATGGTTCAAGCGCACCACGGCGCGAGGCTTCTATCGGTTTCAGCACAGCATGGGACTCGATACCGTATATGATCATGCCGACTACAGGCTTATGAGCGCACGAGCGCTCGAACTGCTTTCGTCATACGGCGAAAGCAATCTTTTCCTGCGAGGCATTGTGCCTCAGATTGGCCTGACCACAGCCGTAGTGGAATATGACCGTAACGAACGTGTGGCTGGCGAATCAAAATATCCTCTCAAAAAAATGCTGAGTTTTTCGGTCGACGGCATCACTTCATTCTCGTCGCGTCCGATCAGAATGATTTTTTATGTAGGGCTCGGCTTGCTGATCGCTGATATCGCCACAGCCATATACGTGTTGCTTTCATGGATTCACCACGACGTGGAACCGGGCTGGACCTCACTCATGCTTTCGGTGTGGTTTCTGGGCAGCCTCATACTTATGGCGCTCGGCATCGTCGGCGAATATATCGGCAAGATTTTTATCGAGGTCAAACACCGTCCTCGATATGCCATCAAAGAAATAATAAAATGACTGACACCAAATCACTCGAAACACAGCTCTCAATGGAGAGCGGCCACAATGTCGACGTCATAGAGGCTGAAGTGAAGGCCATCGTCGATGCTTTGGGCGATTTCTGCGCCCAGGGCGATTCGGTGGCGATACCTGGATTCGGCACATTCCAGTCGGTAAAGACCGATGAACACATCGATACCGATGATGAAGGACGCCGTATGCTGATACCTCCATCCATTACCGTAGAATTCAAATCGAGCGTTGTGCTCCGCAAATCCCTTAACTGATGAACGAAAAGATACCTTTGCGGGCACTCGCCGACAGAGTGGCTGAAACCACCGGACGCAGTTCGGCCGAAATGGAAACTCTGATCAAACGTCTGTTTGAACTCATCGCCGAAGGACTCCACGAAGGACGAAAAGTGGAGGTGAAAGGCCTCGGCACATTCTCTCTGTCGGACAATCCGGCGGATCCGGTAGAGTTCAGCCCGGCGGATGCGTGGGCTGAAAGAATCAACGCCCCTTTCGCCATGTTTGAGCCTGAAGAACTTGCCGAAGAGGCAACTGAAAGCGACTTTAACGATATTCCGGCTGATACTTCAGCTTCCGTCACGACCGAACAAGACATAGAAGAGGAAACGCCCCTTCACGTATATGCGGCGACAGAGGAGGTCCTGACAGAAGAACCACTGCCAGAGGCAGTGACAGACACGGAGATTGCAACCGCTGAAACTGTCGCAGCCTGCGAGCAGCAGCCTGTGATGCATAAAGAGCCGACTGCCGCAGATGCGGCCGGAGTCGAGGAAGAGATCACAGTCCAGACAAAGATTATCGCCGAAACGGAGTCCGACAGCACACCAGGATTTATTGACGCCGACGAAACAGCCGAAACAGCCGAAACTGTCTCCAACGACAGCCTGCAACCCACATCTGAAGCGTATCCGGCCGAGATAGGGTTCCTGACCGACAACGCCGATACGACTGATAACGAGGATACTCATGAAGAATACATGGTGAGCACGGACGTTGACGACGCAGCTGCTGACAACGGATTCGGCAAAGGATTCATAGTCGGACTAATCGTCGGACTGGCCATAGGTGCTTTGGCGCTATGCTGCTATGTGATGTATTTCGTACACACCTCTGGTCAGCCTCAAACGATTGAGACCGAGCTAACTGAAAACTCTCCGGTCATTACCGAATGACAGCCCGAACAACATCCAATATTTGTGAAATAATTAAAAGGTTTGTAAGAATAAACCTATAATAGCTAAATTTAACACACCGTTAGCCGCTCCCGGGTGTTATAATATATAATTTTGCGTAGGTCATTGTTGCTCACGTACAGTGGCCACGCAATCAGATTTTAGACTTCACATACGAACTAACCACTTAACAAAGCCGCAAAACATCTTATGAGCGAATCCGTTAACATCAGAGAGTTGAACGACCTCGTGGCGAGCAAGAACGATTTCGTACAGCTCATCACCAAAGGGATGGATCAGACAATCGTTGGGCAGAAGCATCTTGTTGACTCTCTGCTGATAGCATTGCTGGCCAATGGCCATGTGCTTCTTGAAGGCGTCCCCGGTCTGGCCAAGACACTCGCCATCAAGACACTTGCCCAGGTGATCGACGCCCGTTACAGCCGCATACAGTTCACTCCCGACCTTCTTCCTGCCGACGTCACCGGCACGATGATCTACAGTGTGCAGAAAGAGCAGTTCCAGATAAAGAAAGGCCCGATCTTCGCCAACTTCGTACTGGCCGACGAGATCAACCGTGCTCCGGCCAAGGTGCAGAGCGCCCTGCTCGAAGCCATGCAGGAGCGACAGGTGACCATAGGCGAACAGACATTCAAGCTCGACGAGCCGTTCCTGGTGATGGCCACACAGAATCCTATCGAACAGGAAGGCACATATCCCCTGCCTGAAGCGCAGGTCGACCGTTTCCTTCTCAAGGTGATCATAGGTTATCCCAGCAAGGACGACGAACGCCAGATCATACGCCAGAACATCTCACCGCGCAAGATCGAAGTCAAACCACTTCTGCGTCCCGAAGAGATTCTCGACGCCCAGAAGATCGTAGAACAGATATATCTTGACGAAAAGATCGAACGCTATATTGTGGATATAGTGTTTGCCACACGTCGTCCGGAAGACTACAATCTGAAGGATCTCAGCGGCATCATTTCTTTCGGAGCATCTCCCCGCGCATCAATCGGCATGGCCAAAGCCGCCCGCTCCTACGCCTTCCTGCGTCAGAGAGGCTACGTGATACCCGAGGATGTCAGAGCAGTGTGTCACGACGTGATGCGCCACCGCATCGGGCTCAGCTATGAAGCCGAAGCCAACAATATCACTTCCGACGAGATCATATCGGAGATACTCGACAAGGTCGAAGTGCCCTGACGCGAAGAAACTCCACACGACACTCACTATCCTACCGACTGATTGATGGAAGCTACCGAGCTCATAAAAAAAGTCAGGAAGATCGAGATCAAGACCCGCGGACTCTCCCAGAATATTTTTGCCGGAGAGTATCACACCGCATTCAAAGGTCGTGGAATGATCTTCTCTGAAGTGCGTGAATACCAGTATGGCGACGATGTGCGCGACATAGACTGGAACGTCACTGCGCGCCATAACCACCCGTATGTAAAAGTGTATGAGGAGGAACGCGAGCTGACAGTGATGCTTCTTGTCGATGTCAGCGGAAGCCGTCTGTTCGGAGCCTTAGGCGAGGAAAAGCGTGAGATGATAGCCGAAATCGCTGCCACGATCGCTTTCTCGGCCATACAGAACAACGATAAGATCGGTGTGTTATTCTTTTCCGACAAAATAGAGAAGTTTATCCCACCCAAAAAAGGCCGGAAACATATTCTCTTCATCATCCGTGAACTGCTCGACTTCTCTCCTGAGAGCAAAGGCACAGATATAGGAGGAGCCTTGCGATATCTTACCGATGCTCTTAAAAAGCGCACCACCGCTTTTGTCATCTCCGACTTTATAGATGATGCCGAATCCTACCGTACATCACTGTCGGTAGCCGCCAACAAGCACGATCTGATAAGCATACAGGTTTTCGACAAACGTGACACCCAGATTCCTGATATAGGACTGATTCGTGTGAAAGATCTCGAAACCGGAGGCGAACGATGGCTCGACACTTCGTCGAAGCGCACACGGCAGGCATTGAGCAAATGGTGGTATGACCGCCAACAGAAAATGACTGAAACGATGCGTCACAGCGGAGTCGACATAGCCTCGATTGCCACCGATGAGGATTACGTGCGCGCATTAATGGCTCTTTTCCAACGGCGTGGCGTAAGATGACAGCGCGCAGTGCGGCAACCGCTGCATGATGCGTCAGGAATCATCACCACAAGCATCCGGACGACAGATCACACTCCACACCCACCAACATTACATTCCCAACCATAAAGACATGAATCTTTCGGCAAGACAACCACTGATACTCCTAACCGCAATACTGCTTGCAGCCATAGGGGCAGGAGGCGCGGCAACCGCACAGGTCAAAGTAAGGGTAGCACTCGACTCGGCCTATATAGAGATGGGGCGCACCACGCCTCTTCATGTGGAAGTGACCGGAAAAATCGACGAAACGGGAGGTATCATGCTCCCCGACACTCTCTGGCGTGAAGTGGAGGTGGCCAAAGTGGGTGAACCGCTTGTGACCGATCTCGGCAACGGCAACAAAGAGCTGCGTCAGGAGGTGATACTCCAGGCTTTTGATTCGGGACTGTACACTCTGCCTCCGGTATTGTTCGTGCAAGACGGGCAAGTGACCGAAAGCAACCGCCCCGCCCTGAAAGTGATGCCGGTGGCCATTGATTCGCTATCCACGATCCATGACTATTACGACGCCCAGAATCCGCCTCGCCATTTCTTTGACTTCCTCCCCGACTGGATGACCGACTATGGCCTGTGGATTTTGCTCGCACTGCTCGTCATCGGTGCTGCCCTGTATATCTATTTCAAATGGATAAAGCAGGGACGGCTGCCGCTCGTACCTGCGAAAAAACCTGTCCCGCCCTACGAACTCGCCATGCAGCGTCTTGAAACTCTGCGCACAGAGAATCTATGCGACAAGGGTCAGGAGAAGGAATACTATACACGACTCACCGACATACTTCGCAGCTATCTCGACACCCGTTTCGGCATCAACGCAATGGAGATGACCTCATCGCAGATAGTCAAGTCATTGCGCAATAATGAGGAGACGCGAATGCCTGAAAAATACATGAGCCGTGTGCTTGAGATAGCCGACTTCGTAAAGTTTGCCAAGGCACGGCCGCTCCCCGAGGACAACGCCGCATCATTCCGTTCGGCCCTGCAGTTTGTAGAGGACACAAAACCCCTGCCGACCGACACAGAGAAAGATACAGCCGAAAACATCAAATAATTTCACTCGATTTACTGATCAAATGCAATTCGCACATCCTACATATCTATGGTTTCTGCTGTTGCTCATACCGTATCTGGCATGGTATATACTCAACCGCAACCGCAAGCACGCCACCATGTCGGTGTCGATCATAGCGCCTTATGCAAAAAACGGACGTCCGCTGCGCGCATGGCTTCTCCACGGCCTGTTCGTCATGCGGGCACTGTGTCTGGCAGCATTGATCGTCATCCTTGCACGTCCGCAGGCATACGACCGCTGGAGCACCTCCAACACTCAGGGCACAGATATAGTCATAGCGCTCGACATATCAACGAGTATGCTTGCGCGCGACTTCAAGCCCGACCGTTTTGAAGCAGCCAAGAAAGTGGCCTCGCAGTTTGTCAGCGGACGTGAAAGCGACAATATCGGAGTAGTGATCTTCGCCGGGGAGAGTTTCACTGCCGTGCCCATGACCACCGACAAGGCTCTTCTTGTCAACTACATCAACGACATCAAAATGGGAATGCTTCAGGACGCCACGGCAATCGGTGACGGTCTGGCCACTTCCATCAACCGTATAAAAGACGGAAAAGCCAAGTCGAAAAGCATCATACTTCTCACCGACGGATCGAACAATACAGGAAATGTAGCTCCGGTCACGGCTGCCGAGATCGCCAAGAAATACGGAATCAAGGTGTACACTATCGGCATCGGACGCAACGGCATGGCGCCGTTCCCTCAGGAGAATGCGTTCGGACGCATCGAGTATGTGAACCTTCCCGTAGTCATTGACGAAGCCACTCTCCGCGACATAGCCTCCATAACCGGCGGCAAATATTTCCGTGCCACCGACAACAATGTCCTCAAGCAGGTGTTTGACGAGATTGACGCTCTTGAAAAGACAGTGCTTGACGTGCGCAATTTCAGTCACACTGAGGAAAACTACATGATGTGGGCCTGGATCGCATTCGCACTGCTGGCACTTGAGCTGCTGCTTCGATTCACCGTGCTCCGCACTATCCCGTAAAGTCATAACACACTACACGCGTAAAACAATATGTTGAGCTTCGCATATCCTCAATTGCTATATCTGCTGCTGGCCATTCCAGTGATAGCAGCATTATATTTCCAGAGCCGTCTGAGTCGGCGCCGTCGGTTGCGCCGTTTCGGCCAGCTCAAGGTGGTCAGGGCAATGATGCCCGACTCATCGCGCTACATGGGCTGGATCAAGCTTACAATCGAATGCCTTGCTCTGGCATTCATCATCATAGCATTGGCGCGGCCTTATACTACCGGTGGCGACACTGCTTCACAAACAGAGGAGGAAACGGTGTCGAGAGGTATCGAGGTGATGATATGCGTCGACGTGTCGAATTCGATGCTGGCGTCATCGACCGATGATCCCCGGGGTGTCAGCCGTCTGCAGCGCGCCAAATTCATTCTGGAGAAGCTCATCGACAAGATGCACGATGACAAGGTAGGTCTGATAGTTTTTGCCGGAGATGCCTATACACAGCTCCCGATCACATCCGACTATATTTCGGCCAAAATGTTTCTCAACGGCATCAATACCGATATGGTGCCCACTCAAGGCACCGCTATAGGAGCTGCCATAGATATGGCCATCAATTCATTCACCCCCGACAGTGACTTCCGCAAGGCCATAATCGTGATCACTGACGGCGAAAATTTCGAAGACAATGCTGTGGAGGAAGCCCGACGCGCAGCCTCGGCAGGGATTCAGGTCGACGTGATCGGCATAGGAGGCGGCAAAGGCTCACCCATACCCATGAGCGGAGGCGAATATCTCAAAGACCAGCAAGGTCAGGTGGTGATGACCGCCCTCAACGAGTCTATGGCCAAAGAGATAGCTCAGGCGGGCGACGGCGTGTATCTCTCGGGAGGATCTTCGTCGGTAGTGGGTGATCTTGACAGCCATCTTGACAAGCTTGGCAAGACGGAGTTCAAGCGTCGCACAGCCGCATCGGCCGCCAACGAACTGTTCCCCATAGCCGCGATACTGGCCATAATGATGCTTGTGATCGACGGACTGCTCCCCTACTGCAAGATATCGTGGCTCCGCGACATCAACTTCTTCACAAAACAAACCTCAGGAAAGAAAGATGAAAACGGCAAATAAGACTTTGGCTATGATATTGGTGGCTGCGGCCGGAATGCTTGGCATTACCGCCCGTGCATCCGACAGTGACCAAGAGATCCTTCCCACCACCAAACAGGAACGCAATCTCATAAGGGAAGGCAACAGTCTTTACCGTCAGAAGCGTTTTGCCGAAGCTGAAGTGAAATACCGGAAAGCTTTGGAGGAGGTGCCACAGTCGGAAACTGCCCTCTTCAATCTTGCCGCGTCACTGATACGCCAAAGCGGATCGGCCGATCCCAACAGCGGAAACAATCCCATCAAGGATGCCTCGGAAATCCTGCGGCAGCTCGGCAAAGACGGATTCGACACCAATCTGTCGGGCAAGGCATTCTACAATCTCGGCAACATAGCGTTCAACAACAATGATTTTGCAGGCGCAGTGGATATGTACAAACACTCGCTTCGCAAGAATCCTGACGACGACAAGGCGCGCCAGAATCTGCGCATAGCCCAGAAAAAGCTTGAACAACAGCAGCAGGACCAGCAGAATAATCAGGATAAACAGAATCAGGACCAGCAGCAGAATCAGGACCAGCAGCAACAGCAGCAAGATAAACAGAATCAGGATCAGCAAAACCAGGATCAGCAGCAGAACCAGGATCAGCAACAGCAGCAGGACAAAAAAGATCAGCAGAAAAAGCAACAGCAGCAACAGCAAATGAGCAATTCCAACGCCGACAAGATATTGAAGGCGATGGAAAACGAAGAGGCTACCACACGCAAACGTGTCGAGGCCGAAAAGAAAAAAGCTGCCGCCGCACGAAAGAAGCAGGTCACCAATCCATGGTAATCATTGTCGCGCGGAATCTGTTCCTGACACTTACAGCCGGAGAACATTTCGGCCGACAACATAATAAGACTTACACGACTTATCACGAAGCATGATGAAAAAGTTTCTGACATTCATAGCGCTGACGATCATCGCATCGGCCGGACTGCGAGCCGAGGTAGCGTTCAAGGTCAAAGCCCCCGAACGCGTTATGGTCGGCGAACAGTTCTATATCACCTACTCGGTTGTCGACGGCAATCCGAGCCTGCGCTCGCTGCGTGTCCCGGAGATCCCCGGATGCAAACTGCTCTATGGACCGTCGGAGAGCAGAAGCCAGAGCTATGAGATGATCAACGGCCGCACACGCTCCAATTCAAGAGTCGACTACACCTATGTGTACCGCGCTGAAAAGGAGGGTGCTGTCACTATCGGCGAGGCCTCCGTAGAGGCCGACGGACGACAGTTGTCGACCTCGCGACGCAAGCTCACCATCGTGGCCAACTCACAGTCGTCCTCCTCCGGACAAGGAAATGCCGGAAACGGCACTCCGGCCGTAAACATCGACGATATCTCCACCCAAAGCTCCGACCGTACCGTACAGTCCGATGACGTGTTTGTCCGGATCATTCTCAACAAGAGCACAGCCTACGAACAGGAGGCAATCGAGTGTACGATCAAGCTCTATACCAAATATTCCATCTCATCGTTCATGCCCACGAAGCAACCGAGCTTTGACGGTTTTCTCATAGAAGAGGTTCCGATACAGGCTCAGCTCAACGAGGTGGAAAACTATCGCGGCCAGAATTATATGACCGCACTTCTCAAACGCTGCATCATATTTCCGCAGAAATCCGGACGCCTGACCATCAACTCGGGCAATTACGACATCAGCGTGGTGCAATACGACAATGTCAACATGGGTTTTTTCAACGTGCGCACGCCACAGGAGCGCGACATCAAAGTCAGCTCCAACTCCGCATCGATAGAGATCAAGTCTCTTCCATCGCCGCAGCCCGAAGGATTCAGCGGAGCGGTAGGAACATTCACCATCGACAGCCGTCTGGTGGGCAACAGCTTCCGCACCAATGATCCGGCCACGCTGATATATACTGTCACCGGCACCGGCAATATCAAATATGTAAAAGAGCCTGAGATCGACTTCCCGTCGGAATTCGAACTGTACAATCCTCACACCGATTACGACACACGTGTCAACGGCAGCAACGTCAGCGGCACAATGACCGTGGAATACACATTTGTGCCACAGGCCACCGGTCAGTTCAAGATCGGCAGCGACAGATTTGTGTATTTCAACCCGTCAAACGGCCAGTATGTCACACTGTCAACTCCGGTCTATGACATCAAGGTCGCTCAGGGCACATCTGCGGCAGCATCGGCCGAACAGAAGGATATCGAAAGCAAAAACACCGACATACTCCATATCAAGACCGGCGACAAGCATCCTGCCATGCATCGCAATTACGTGATCGGCACATGGTGGTATTGGGCGCTGATGGTGCTGATGGTAGCCGGTGTGGCCGGCGCGGCACTGGCAAGAGGCAAACGCGCACGCATGGCGTCGGACGAAAAGGGCACCCGCCTGATCAAGGCCAACAAGGTGGCACGCCGACGGCTTAAGCTTGCCAAACACCTTTCGGAAACCGGTCAGGACGAGAAATTCCATGAAGAGATCCTAAAAGCGATCTGGGGATATCTCAGCGACAAGCTCGGCATACCCGCCTCACAGCTCACCCGCGAAAACATCATGACCGTGCTCGCTGACGCCGGCGCGCCCGAAGAGGTCAGAGCCAATCTCGGCGAGGTGCTCGACGACTGCGAAATGGCACGCTACTCTCCGGCCGACACACGTCCGTCGACATCCGACATCTACCGTAAAGCCTCACAGGCCATCAACAGTATGGAAAATATCAAGTTCAGAAAATGAAAATCTTTCAGATCATATCACTGTCAGCAGCCCTGACACTCTCTGCCAGCAGCCTTACAGCCCGGACACTCGACCAGCAGGCCGACTCGGCATATTCCGCCGACAGATTTGAAGAAGCCGCCGCACTCTACCGTCAGGCGATAGACGAGTATGGCACCTCGCCCGAACTGTATTATAATCTCGGCAACTCCTACTATCGGCTCGGCGCACCGGGTAAAGCCATCCTTGCCTACGAACGCGCACTGCGTATCGATCCGACTTTTTCCGACGCCCGCACCAATCTGGAATTTGTCAATGCCCGTCTGGCCGACCGACAGGGTGAGCGCGGTTCATTCATGAGCAACGCCTTCGACCGATTTGCCACCCTTCTCACTCCCAACGGCTGGGCATGGGCGGCATTCGCAATATTCGCCCTTTGCATGGCATGCGTGGCTATGTATATACTCACCGACACCGTCATCATCAGAAAAGCCGGTTTTTTCGGAGGAATACTGCTGCTGCTGATCTCCGTCGGAGCCATACTGACGGCCTTCAGAGCACGCAAAATATCCACTGCCCACGACCTCGCTGTCATAATCGTGCCCTCGACCATACTGAGCACCTCGCCGCGTGAGCCCAAAGACCGCAACGAAGAGGCCATGCTGCTGCACGAAGGTGTGAAGCTCCAGATACTCGACTCGATTTCCGAACGCTCCGATACGACTGGCTTAAAATGGTTTGACGTGCAGATCGACAACAATCACCGCGCATGGATCAAATCGACAGCCGTAGAGAAAATATGATTTTATGCTCTAAAACATATCAGGATTTTCGGCAAAATATTTGGCCATATTAAATATTGGGGCTATTTTTAAGCAGACAAAACAAACAAGAAAATATTCACTTCTAACCAATAAATCATTTTATTATGGCTAAGACTATTACATTCAATGAGTTGCGCAAGCTCAAAGACAGCCTGCCCGACGGAGCGACACACCAGATCGCCGACAAGCTCAATATAACCGTACAGACCGTAAGAAACTACTTCGGCGGAAGCAACTATGAGTTCGGCAAAAACGCCGGAGTTCATATCGAGCCGGGACCCGATGGCGGCATCGTGGTACTCGACGACACCACTATCTACGATATGGCTCTCGAAATCCTCAAGGAGCAGAACAAGGATTGAGGTCACACCCCAAATCCACTCGGCAGAGAACGTCTCTCCACGTGACTGCTGAAAACAGAACCATACTACGGCACAAACGCCTTGACGCCGCCTGACGACGGCCAGCCGACCGCCTTGTCAGAGGCGTCAAGGCAAAGCCGAAAGATTGCCGCAGACCGCCACCCTACTTTCGCGGCTACAATCAAGCCCCCACATACGCATTCTCCTTTCTCATTCCCCACCTTCCTCATTAATTCTCTCTTCCGGCGGTCATATTCCCCTCCACTCTCTCCACGATACAGTCCGGACAGTTCTCCTGCCCCGAAAGACACGTCTGAATCTCCTCACCGCAAATAAATCTATAGAACCCCAGCCATGGACGACCGACTGATAACTATTGCCATCCACACCTATGAGCGGGCACTCGAACTGAAATCGCTGCTTGAAAGCGAAGGGATCGAAGCTGTGCTGCAAAACGTCAACCTGTCGTCACCGATCATCTCTTCGGGAGTCAGAGTCAGAATCAAAGAACATGATCTTCCGGCAGCCTTACGGATCATAGAAAACCGTGAAATATTCGTAGGTCCGGCCGTCACATCGTTGGATCTACCGCTCTCACGCCGGATTCTTGTGCCGGTGGATTTCACCCCGATGTCAATCAAAGCCTGCAAGGCCGCCTTCAGGATAGCACACGCCCATCAGGCTGAAATCGTGCTGCTCAACGCATTTGTCGATCCGGCTCTGACTGCCTCGATACAGCTATCCGACACTCTCGACTTCGATGTCGCAGGAGCACAATTGCGCGAAAGCATAGCCAAAGCAGCCGAAAACTCCATGATCACACTGTGCGACGAACTAAAACACATGATCAAGGAGGGTGAGATACCACCGGTGAAGTTCACCAGAGAGATCACTGAGGGAGTGCCCGAGGACGCCATCAACGCATGGGCAAAAAAACATCAGCCGATGCTTATAGTCATGGCCACACGCGGCGCCGACAAGAAAGAGCGCGAACTGGTGGGAAGCGTCACTGCCGAAGTGCTCGATACAAGCCGCACACCCATATTCACCATACCGGAATCAGCATCGACTGACACAATTGAACGCATGCGCCACATTGTATTCTTCTGCACTCTCACCCAGGAGGACATGCTCGGTCTTGACGCCTTGTCGCGGCTGTTCGACGAATCAATGCTTCGTGTCACGCTACTCCACATCAGAAGCCGCAAAGACGCGACACACGGCCTTACTGCCGCCGAGGACGCCCTGCTACGATACTGCCGCGAAAACTATCCGCTATGCACATTCGAGATGATGAGCGCGGCAAGCGATCAGTCGACTGAAAAACTTGACTCGATCGACCGCACCGCGAAAATCAATATGCTTGCCGTGCTCAACAAGAAGAAAAACGTATTCGCGCGCCTCTTCAATCCCGGCATGGCTCATAGGCTGTTGTTCCGGGCCGACATACCGATGATTGTTATTCCGGTTTGAACGATCGCAGATCTGACATCCACCGCACTCCGCCATCACAACCCATTCTTCCAAGGCAACGCTAAGAGATTATCTAAAATTCATATCACTTTGCTTTTGAGAGTCTTTCCAGCGTCTTTTTGTTTGCTCCCCGGTCATGTAGCTACGGCTACACTCCCTCATCACAAACAAAAATCCATCTGACAATCCTTCTCAAAATCCGTATTATATAAATTTAGACAATCTCTAAGATTAGCATGACTGCGTGGCTTCAGGTTGCGCCAGAATGATCCGTCAGTATATGAACATGGCCATGAGTCAGGATTTTTTACTTCCGACACATGGCCATAGGTTTTTGAAGTGAATTGTCACTTTACCGGAGCGAACTGATCCTTGCCCACTCCACACAACGGGCATACCCAGTCGTCGGGTAGATCTTCAAACGAGGTGCCCGGAGCGATACCATGTTCAGGATCTCCTACTGAGGGGTCATACACCCAATCGCATACTTCACATACGTACTTGTCCATAATAGATTTTTTTTAGTGTCGGTTGATAATCCTTTCACCTGACAAACACCTTCACACCGCAAAGTGTTCGGAAATGTCGCCCTGTCATGAACACAAGCCAGTCACCGTTTTTTGACATACTTCCAAACTGATTCCATTGTTATATTTGTAGAACGGTTGTCGCTTGTTTGCGATAAAATGGCTAAATTTGTCGGTATGATAGTTTTTCCGAACGCAAAAATCAATCTCGGGCTGGCCATCACCGGACGGAGGCCCGACGGTTATCATGATATAGAAACCGTGATGTATCCAGTAGGGTGGACTGATATACTTGAAATTGTGCCATCGAAATCAGGAGTGACCGAATTGTTCACTTCGGGGAGACGCGTAGAGTGCCCGCCGGAGAGCAATCTGGTCATGAAGGCCTACCGTGCACTTGATGCCATCACGACGCTTCCGCCTGTCAGCATCTATCTCCACAAAGTGATTCCAGACGGCGCCGGGCTGGGCGGAGGTTCGGCCGACGCGGCTTTCGCGCTCAAGGCTCTCAATACGATGCTGAACCTCGGGCTTGACTACAAGCGGCTTGAGGAAATAGCCGCCACAATCGGCGCCGACTGCCCGTTTTTTATCCGCAACCGCCCAGTGACAGCCACCGGCACCGGCACGACATTCTCTCCGGCCGACATCTCGCTTGCCGGGTACAGCATAGTCATAGCAAAGCCTGCTGGATCAGTTTCGACCCGCGAAGCATATTCCGGCGTGAAATCCTATACTGCCCCTGGCAGGGTGGCAGAAGCTATCACACGCCCCATTTCTTCATGGGATGGATGCCTAATAAACGATTTTGAGGCATCGGTAGCCGCACAACTCCCCGAAATAACCGCAATCAAACAGCAACTTGCCGACATGGGAGCCGTCTACACTTCCATGTCAGGATCCGGCTCGGCTGTCTACGGTCTGTTTGGATGTGACATTTTGTCAGACGATATTTCAGGTAAGTTCCCCGGCATGGACATCTATATCGGGCGGCTTGACTGACTGAACGTTATCCGCTCCCGTTTGTTATGTCAGATAAAGAGCCTTGCAGTTTGGCAAGATTTTTGCACAGTATAAAAAAATTAGTGTCTAATATGAGCGATAAAAAGAAATCATCAGATAAAGCCGACGGAATGCAGTCCGAAGAGATACTGGATAATATCGGTGAATCGGTAGAGGAAACCGAAAATATGAGCGACCAGGATATCGAGAATGCCGAAATGAGCGAGATCGACAAGCTTGCCAAAGAGCTTGCCGAAGAGAAACTCAAGGTTGAGAAAGAGAAGAAGGAATATCTCTTTCTTATGGCTGAATTCGACAATTTCCGCAAACGCACCCTAAAAGAGAAGAGTGATATAATCCGCAACGCCAACGAACAGTCGATGAAAGGTCTGCTGCCTATCGTCGACGACTTCGAGCGCGGTCTCGACGCCACCAAGGATGTGGACGATCCCAACGCCATAAGAGAAGGCATGGAGATCATCTACAACAAACTCGTGAAATATCTCGAACAGAACGGAGTAAAGGCGATGGAAAGCAACGGCGCCGACTTCGATCCGGATATGCACGAAGCCATAGCCATGGTGCCGGTGGAGGATCAGAATCTTAAAGGCAAGGTGATCGACACGCCCACCAAAGGCTATACTATCAACGACAAGGTGCTCCGTCATGCCAAAGTGGCTGTCGGACAGTGACTGTAATTATCGAGAGGCATAAGAGATGGACAAGAGAGATTACTACGAAGTGCTCGGCGTAGCGAAGACAGCCACACCGGAAGAGCTTAAGAAAGCCTACCGCAAGCTGGCTATCAAATACCACCCCGACAAAAATCCAGGCGACAAGGAGGCCGAAGAGAAATTCAAGGAGGCAGCCGAAGCCTACGATGTGCTCTCCGACCCGGAGAAACGCCAGAAATACGATCAGTTCGGCCACAACATGGGGCCGCAGGGCTTCCCAGGCGGTGGATTCGGCGGCGGACACGGTTTCACGATGGAGGATATTTTCTCGCAGTTCGGCGACATATTCGGTGGCCATGGCGGTTTCGATATGGGAGGCTTCGGCAGTGCTGCCGGCGGACGTCCACGCAAACGCCAGCGTCGCGGCGACGATCTGCGCATCACCTTGAAACTGTCGCTTGAGGATATAGCCAAGGGGATCAGTAAGACACTGAAACTAAAAGCCTTTGCAAAATGTGACCATTGCAATGGCACCGGAGCCAAAGACGGCACGGCGTTCGTCACCTGCCCCACATGTCATGGATCCGGCACGGTAATGCGCACTCAACAGACCATTTTCGGACTCAGCCAAAGCGCCGCAGTGTGTCCGGAGTGTAACGGCGATGGCAAGATCATCAAAGAAAACTGCACCTACTGCAACGGCACCGGAGTGCAGCACAAGGAGCAGGTGGTTTCGTTCAATATACCTGCAGGCGTGGCCGACGGCATGACCCTTACCGTCAAGGGCAAAGGCAACGCGCCGATGCACGGCGGAGTCAATGGCGACCTGCTCGTGGTCATAGAGGAGATCAAACATCCGGAACTGATACGCGACGGCAACGATGTGGTCTACAATCTGATGCTCGACTTCCCCACCGCCGCCCTCGGAGGATCGGTGGAGGTGCCAACAATCGGAGGCCGCGCGCGCTTGAAGATAGCTCCGGGAACACAGCCCGGCAAAATACTGCGTCTGCGCGGCAAGGGACTCCCCTCCACCGAAGGCTACGGCACAGGCGACGAGCTGGTCAACGTGATGGTCTACGTGCCTGAAACGCTCAATGACGAGGAACGCAAACTTATAGAGCAGCTTGGCGACAAACCCGATATGAAGCCCAGCGACAGCGTGAAAGACCGTATTTTCAGCAAATTACGCCACATCTTCGATTAACCGTCATATACCATTTTTTTTACGGAGCGACTCGTATAACACGTATGCCGCTCCGTATTTTTTTTGTAATTTTGCCATTGCTATGGCAAAAATCATCATGATCACAGGAGGTCAGCGATCTGGGAAAAGCGAGCTGGCCGAAAAAACCGCATTGCGTCTTTCGGCGACGCCTCTGTATGTGGCCACAGCCGTAATCACCGACGAAGAGATGGCACGACGCGTTGAATCACACCGATGCCGACGCGGACCGCAATGGCGTCTGGCCGAGGAGAAGCTGTGGCCGTCACGCTGCATTGTCGCCGGAGATACCGCACTGATCGACTGCGTCACCGTGTGGTCGACCAACATGCTGTTTCACTTCGACGAGGATGCCGATAAGGCACTCAAAGCCATCATCCAAGAGCTTGACACCATTGCCGCCATGGAGAATGCCACCATAGTAGCAGTAACCAACGAGATCGGGCTTGGAGGCATAAGCCCCAATCCGCTGCAACGAAAATTCACCGACCTTCAAGGCCTTGTCAACCGGCATCTGGCCGATATTGCGTCGGAAGTATATCTAACCATATCAGGTATTCCCGTAAAAATAAAATGATCACATTCGACCTCAGGCGTCCCGACCGCACGATAGAGCCGGCGCTGCGCCACAAAGTGGACAACCTTACCAAGCCGAAGGGCTCGCTCGGCAAGCTGGAGCATCTGGCCATACAGATCGGACTGATACAGCAGACTCTCACCCCGCGACTCTCCAATCCGTGCAATATACTGTTTGCCGCCGACCACGGAATCATAAGCGAAGGAGTCAGCGTTTCGCCCAAAGAGGTGACATGGCAACAGCTCGGCCATTTCGCCAAAGGAGGAGCCGGTATCAATTTCCTGTGCCGACAGCACGGTTTCCGTCTGGTGCTTGTGGACGCCGGGGTTGATTACGACATTCCGGCCGGACACGGCATAATCGACCGCAAGGTGGGACGCTCGACACGCAACTTCCTGCATGGTCCGGCAATGACACACGACGAACTCGACTTATGTCTGCGTCATGGCGCGGAAATCGTCGACATGGTGGCCGACGAAGGCTGCAACGTGGTCAGTTTCGGCGAGATGGGCAGCGGCAACACATCGGCCTCGTCGATGTGGATGCACGCATTCGCCGGCACACCGCTGCCGCAGTGCGTGGGCGCCGGAGCCGGTCTTGACCGATCAGGCATCGACCACAAACTCAACGTACTCACCCGCGCCTGGAAGAACTATTCAGGCGACGGTAGCGTGTCCGACCTTATGGCATGGTTCGGCGGCTACGAGATGGCGATGGCCGTCGGAGGAATGCTGCGTGCAGCCGAGCGCGGAATGGTGATCATTGTCGACGGATTCATCATGACCAGCTGCATGCTGGCCGCCTCACGGCTATATCCGGAAGTGACCGAATATGCCGTCTACGGCCATCAGGGCGACGAATCGGGCCACCGTCTGGCTCTGGAAGCACTCGGAGCCATGCCTCTGCTCCACCTCGACCTGCGCCTTGGCGAAGGGAGCGGCGCAGTCTGCGCCTATCCCATCCTTCAGTCGGCGGTGAGGATGATCAACGAGATGGATTCGTTTGCCGACGTCAACGTGACAAAATATTTCGACTGATGCAACGCCTTGCAGCAGCAATATCGTTTTTCACCAGACTTCCTCTATGGAGGATGATCGAGATAGATCCGCGCCACTATGAGCGTGTCGTGGAGTTGTGGCCTGTGGCCGGATGGCTTACCGGAGGATTGAGCGCGCTGACGTTATGGCTTGCATCTCTGGTCTTCGACGCGCCTGTGGCGGCACTTCTCGCACTCACATCCCGCACCCTTTTCACCGGCGCTCTGCACGAGGACGGACTCGCCGACTTCGCCGACGGCATGGGAGGAGGCACGTCGCGCGAACGGATTCTTGCCATCATGAAGGATTCACACATCGGCACATACGGAGTCATCGCTCTTGCCCTGTATTATATGCTGGCGGCAGCCGCGATAGCCTCTCTGCCGGTGGCTGTAGCCTGCGCCACAGTCTTCGCGGCCGATGTGTGGAGCAAATACTGCGCCGGAATGATCATCAACGCCATGCCATACGCACGTCAGCGCGAAGAGGCAAAGAATCTGACTGTCTACACACGTATCCGCCCGGCCACACTGCTCACCGGATTTCTCCTGTCGGCATGGCCGCTGACGCTGCTCCATTGGCCGCTGGCACTGGCCTCGCTCGCGCCGGTCATCGCCGCAGCGCTTCTGATCATGTATATCCGCCACAAGATCGGAGGATATACAGGCGACTGCTGCGGAGCGATCTTCATCATCTCCGAACTCTGTTTTCTGCTCACTGCAGCGGCTCTGCACCGAACATTAGGCTGAAAAGGCGTGTTATAACGTCAATCAATACATAGTGAAGACATGCAACAACACATAGCCCGGCATCTGACCGACCTCATAGGCAACACACCCCTGCTTCACCTCAAGCGTTTTTCCGACGCTATGGGAATAAAAGCCGACATAATAGCCAAACTCGAATATTTCAATCCCGGAGGAAGCGTCAAAGACCGCGTGGCATTCAGCATGATCACCGAGGCCGAACGTTCCGGGGTGCTCCGCCCGGGCGGCGTGATAGTCGAGCCTACCAGCGGCAACACAGGAGTGGGACTTGCATGGATAGGATCGTCGAAAGGGTATAAGGTGATACTCACCATGCCCGATACCATGAGCAAGGAGCGCCGCGAGCTTCTTAAAGCCTACGGAGCGCAGATCGTGCTCACTCCGGGCGCCGACGGAATGGCCGGTGCCATAGCCAGAGCCGAAGAAATCAGGATTTCCACACCGGGAGCCATCGTGCTCGGACAGTTTACCAACCCTGCCAATCCGGCCGCGCACGAAGCCACTACCGGCCCAGAGATCTGGAACGCTACCAAAGGGAAAGTGGACATATTCATATCCGGCGTAGGCACCGGCGGCACGATCACCGGCACCGGACGCTATCTCAAGAGCCGCAACCGGAATGTGAGGATTGTGGCGGTAGAACCGCGTGAATCGGCCGTGCTTTCAGGTGAGAATCCGGGGCCGCACGGCATACAGGGGATAGGCGCCGGTTTTACTCCTGTCATTTATGATCCCTCGGTAGTCGACGAGATAGTCACCGTATATACAGACTATGCCAGAACCATGACACGCCAGATAGCCCGTCAGGAAGGTCTGCTCGTCGGCATATCGTCGGGAGCTGCACTCGCCGCGGCCCTCGAGATAGGCCGTCGACCCGAATCAGAAGGCAAAACGATCGTAGCGCTGCTACCCGACACGGGTGAACGCTATCTCTCGACCGGTGTATATGACTGAACCGACCGGCAGACGCAAGCCATCAGTCCCTCGGGTTGCGACGGTATATAAACCGCGCCAGACCCACTATATAGCGTCTGAAACCAGGACGATATGACAGCAGGCGGTCAAACCATCCAAGATAAGGATTGAGCAGCTTGATTTCCAAGCCGACAAAAATCATTGCAAACAATGTGCCAGGCCCCACAATATTCCAGGCCCAGCGACCAAAAAACAGATAACTGCTGACCACCGCCAACACCACCAGAACAGTATCCACCACTATCTTCACACGTGGGAAAGCCACTCCCGTGACACGGCTCAACGCCACCGGGAATCCCTCGCCAGGCATGGTCACCGAACCGCAGCGCACCTCAAGGGCTATCCCCACGCCCATCACCGCACAACCGGCAAACTGAGTGGCTATCCGCGAGATCACTGTCGCACATTCAAGCCAATCGGTGAGCATCATGTTGATGTCGATCAACCAACCGAACACAAAACCTATCACAAGCTGAGACAGCTGCATGGGATTGAACCGGCTACGCAGGACGGCTATCTGAAGACCCACCAGCACGAAATTCATCACTATCGTATAGCCTCCCACCGTCAGAGCCGGCGCGAGCCCCCGCGCCCCGGCGATAGAGAGCGACAGCGGCAACGACGATATGACACTGCTGCCGAGATCGGACTTGATACACAACACTACACCAAGAGTCATCAGATAGATTGAAACAAGCAGAAGAGCATGCTGCCATACGAATGACAAGACAGCCTCTTTGCGCGACAACGTTGTTGAAATCTCCATAAAAAACTTAATATTGAATATCTACTCAGGACAGCGCCTCACCGGCGTTTCCACCTGCAAAACTACAAAAAAATCCGCTGACAGCCGAAAGCCTCCCACAATGTAGACAGTACTACCAAAGTCGGGCGTTTCACGACTGTATTTTGCGAATGTCAGACTACCCCCGTGGCCGCTAACGGTTATTTGGACGGATATATAAGATTTTTATAAGAAAAAACTTGTAGACGGAACTATAAATCACTAAATTTGCAGTATAAAACCAAAACATCAAAAACAGCAAGTCTAAGTCATGAGCAAAGAAAGAATACTGGTCACCGGCGGCACCGGTTACATCGGCTCGCATACAACAGTCGAGCTTCAGAATGCAGGATATGACGTTGTCATTGTCGACAATCTCTCCAACTCCAATGTTGAAGTGCTCGACGGCATAGAGAAAATCACCGGCAAGCGTCCGGCTTTTGTAGAGGCCGACTGCACCGACCTCGCTGCCATGCAGAAACTGTTTGCCGACTATCCCGGCATCAAAGGCATCATCAACTTTGCCGCAAGCAAGGCTGTAGGCGAATCGGTTGAGAAACCCATACTCTACTATCGCAACAATCTCAACACCCTGCTCAACCTGCTCGATATCATGGGTCCCAACGGAGTCAAGGGCATCGTGTTCTCATCGTCGTGCACCGTCTATGGCGAACCCGACGTGAACCCCGTCACAGAGCAGTCGCCCATAAAGAAAGCCACTTCTCCCTACGGAAACACCAAGCAGATCTCCGAAGAGATAATAACGGACGTCATCACTTCCGGCGCACCGTTCAAAAGCGTCATACTCCGCTATTTCAATCCCGTCGGCGCGCATCCCAGCGCAGAGATAGGCGAACTGCCCAACGGTGTGCCCCAGAACCTCATACCGTTTGTCACCCAGACGGCGATCGGCATCCGCAAAGAGCTTTCGGTGTTTGGCAACGACTACGACACTCCCGACGGATCGTGCATCCGCGACTTCATCAATGTTGTGGATCTCGCCAAAGCCCATGTGATAGCCATACAGCGCATGCTTGAGGACAAGAGCCAGGACAAGATCGAGATCTTCAACCTCGGCACAGGCATCGGACTGTCGGTGCTCGAACTCATAGAGTCATTCGAGCGCGCCACAGGCGTGAAGGTGCCTCACAAGATCGTGGGACGCCGCACCGGCGACATCGAAAAAGTATGGGCCAATCCCGAACATGCCAACAATGTGCTCGGATGGAAGGCCGAAACGCCTATCGACGACACTATGCGTTCGGCATGGGCATGGCAGTGCAAGCTCCGCGAGCGCGGCATAATGTGATGCAGGTCGACCACACCGTATGACGACAATGCGATCAGCCTGCGTCAAAGAAATCATAGCTGTGGCGGCAATCCTTTTCGGACTGCCGCCATACGCTTTATCACAACCCACCGGCACGAAAAACCCGGCTGAACCGGACTCAACACTGACCGTAAGCCTGCTGACTGCCGCACCCGGCGACGACATCTATGAGCTCGAAGGACATGCAGCCCTGAGGCTCAAAAGCTCCACCTATGACATGACCGTCAACTGGGGACTGTTTGACTTCGATTCACCCAATTTTGTCTACCGGTTTGTCAAGGGTGAAACCGACTATATGGCCGGTGCGATACCGACAGCCTATTTCATCGAGCAATACCGTCGTGAAGGCCGACGACTCAAAGAGCAGACATTCAACCTCACGCCGGAGGAAGCCGGCCGTCTGCGCGAGCTTGTCGAGATCAATCTTATGCCTGAAAACCGTACGTATCGATACAACTACATCAGGGACAACTGTTCGACCCGCTGCATAGACATCGTGGAGCGTGCCATCGGCGACTCCGTGTATCTGGGCGCACCGGCCGGTGAACTGGCCGGAAATGTCAGCTTCCGCGACATGATGGCCTACCACCACCGCAACTATCCATGGTATCAGTTCGGCATAGATCTTGCCCTTGGCAATGGCATTGACCATACGCTCACCAACCGTCAGAAAGCATTTGCCCCCACGGTGCTCGAATGTCAGGCCGAGCAGGCTCTGCGTCCAGACGGCACCCCGTTGACGCTCGGCACGGAAATACTTGTGGCGGGCGACGAGCATGGCACTGCCCTCGCCCCGACACCATGGTGGATAACACCACTGGCCGTATGCTGGGCTATCTTTGCCGTAGTCATTTCACTGACCGTCGCCGACATAAACCGCGGATCTGTCAGCCGATGGCTTGACTCGCTGCTGTTCGGCGCGATGGGACTGACCGGATGCGTCATCGCATTTCTCATTTTCATCTCGGTTCACGAAGCCACGTCGCCCAACTGGCTTATACTGTGGCTCAACCCGTTATGCTTCATACCGGCAATACTGGAATGGTCGCGACGCTGTCGTGCCTTTCTTATTTGCTATCATTTTGTTAACTTTGCAGCGATTTTGACAATGACGATTTTAATGACCGTCGGCGAACAAAATTGCAACTCAGCGTTTATTCCTTTGATAGCATGTAGCGCGCTACGTTCGACAAGCTATATCTACATTTCGCTATGCGGAAAAAGAAAAGAACTGACATACAGCATAAAATACTCTGTGCGGTACTCCTGACTCTTGTCACTGCATCAGCCGGCGCCCAGACCGCTCCCAAGCGGCCTCAGATGGTGGTAGGCATAATGGTGGAGGGACTCAGTCAGGATTATCTCGACCTGCTGCATAATCATTTCACCGACGGCGGTTTCAAGCGCCTGATGCGCGACGGAGCCACACTGAGCAACGTCGACTACGGTCCGGGAGTGGATGCCGCCGCCGCCACAGCAATAATCTATACGGGAGCGGCTCCCAGCGTCAACGGCATTCCGGCGGAATACGTATATGACCGCGAGCGTCGCCGCAGCCGCAGCATACTGCTCGACACAGCCAAGATAGGAAATTTCACAAACGAAACCTATTCACCCGCCGCCATACTCGTATCGACTCTCGGCGATGAAGTGAGGCTCGACGCCGCAGGCACAGGGTGGGTCTACAGCGTGGCTCCTGATCCGGCGCAGGCCATAATCATGACCGGACACGCCGGCAACAGCGGGTTCTGGATCAATGATCACACCGGCTCATGGGCAACGACCACACACTACAAGGATGTGCCGAGAAGCATTTCCTCGCGCAATTACCGCCGGCCGATATCCACCGTGCTCGACACCCTAAAGTGGGAGCCACTTCTGACGCCGGCACAGTATCCCGACGTACCCGACTATAAACGGCAATACCCTTTCCGCCACTATTTCGGACGGAAGGACGTTGACCGCTACCGACAGTACAAAGCCTCGGCCAAAGCCAACGAAGAGGTGACATCGATAGCCGAAGAGTATCTTTCGACCATGGCGCTGGGCACTCGCGGCCCGGTGGATATGGTCAACATCGGATATTCTCTCTCGCCCTATCCCTACACTGCCGACGGCGACAACCGCATGGAAACCATTGACGCATATCTGCGCCTCGACCGCGATCTGGCCAGGCTGATGAAAGCCATCGACCACCGCACCGGAGCCGGAAACTCGCTGATATTCCTTGCCGGCTATCCCGCCCGCCCGACATCGAGGCGCGACGACGAGAAATGGGGACTGCCCTCAGGCGAATTCTCGCCACGAAAAGCCATCTCGCTCCTCAACATGTATCTCATCGCTCTCCACGGCAACGGCGACTGGGTGACAGGATACTTCAACCGCAACTTCTACCTCAACCAGCGGCTTATCAAGGAGAACCGTCTTGACGCTTCAGATGTCAGAGCCGAGGCTGCCGAATTCCTTGCACGGATGAGCGGCGTCAGCGGGGTGTACACTATCGACGACATCATCGCATCACGCGCAGGCGACAACGCCAACGAACTGAAACGCAACACCCTGGTGAAATACGCCGGCGACGTGGTGGTAAACATCACTCCCGGCTGGTCAGTGACCGACGACACTGTCAGCGGAGCTGTCAACGCTCCGCAAGTGGCTCGCGAAGCCTTCTTCCCTTCCACCGTCATAGTCATGGGACCGGGAGTGAAGCCACAGACCATTGACGAGAAAATCGACGCAAGGCGCATTGCTCCCACCGTTTGCCGGCTTCTTCGCATCCGTTCGCCCGGAGCGGCATCCCTTCCTGCCGTCAGACTCTGAGGCATCATCACCGATCAAAGCAGGAGCGCGCCTGATGACGCATGACAGAATATCACCTTATGACTTGATGCAGATATCTGTCGGAATACAGGCTGACTCCACGATGGGATCTATTGTGCGACACAATATCCCTTACGCGACATAAACGCAAACATCATATTCATCAGAATCAAAATAACAACATGTCACTAAACTCATTTTTAAGCAAGATATTCGGCAACAAATCACAGCGCGATCTCAAGGAGATACAGCCAATCATCGACAAAATCAAAGCTTGCGGAGAAAAAGTAAAAACGCTCGACAACGATGCGCTCCGACAGACCATCAGCGATGTGCGCGCTGACATCAAGAAGGCCATAGAAACCGATGAAACAGCGATCGCCGGACTCAAGACCGAGATCGAGACCCTGCCGTTCGACAAGCGTCAGCCGCTGTGGGATGAAATAGACCGTCATGAAAAAAACATACTCGACACGATAGAGAACAAGCTCAACGAGCACCTTCCGGTAGTGTTCGCTACCATGCGCGAAACCGCCGCACGCTTTGCCGCCAATCCGACCGTTGAGGTTACAGCCACACAGATGGACCGCGATCTGGCCGCCGCAGGCAAGGAGTTTGTCAGCATCGAAGGCGACAAGGCCATCTGGAAAAACCACTGGCTTGCCGGAGGCAACGAGATCACCTGGGATATGGTCCACTACGACGTGCAGCTCATAGGCGGCGTGGTGCTCCATCAGGGCAAGATCGCCGAGATGGCTACCGGTGAGGGCAAAACTCTTGTAGCCACACTGCCGGTATTCCTGCGCTCGCTCTCCGGACGCGGCGTGCACGTGGTGACCGTCAACGACTATCTGTCGAAACGCGACTCCGAATGGATGGGACCGCTCTATATGTTCCACGGATCGAGCGTAGACTGCATCGATAAGCATCAGCCTAACTCCACCGGACGACGCGACGCATATAACTGCGACATCACTTTCGGCACCAACAACGAATTCGGCTTCGACTACCTGCGCGACAATATGGCTCTCTCGCCTTCCGATCTCGTGCAGCGCAAACACTACTATGCGATTGTCGACGAGGTAGACTCGGTGCTTATCGACGACGCCCGTACACCGCTCATCATCTCCGGTCCGGTGGCGAGAGGCGACGACCAGATGTTCAACGAATACCGGCCCAACGTAGAGAAAGTTGTCGCCGCCCAGCGCAAACTCGTCACACAGATGCTTACCGACGCAAAGGCGAAGCTCGCATCGGACGACAAAGATACCCGCAAAGCCGGCGCTCTCGAACTGTTCCGGTCGTTCAAGGGTCTGCCCAAGAACGGCGCGCTGATCAAGTTCCTCAGCCAGGAGGGTATGAAGAACATACTGCTCGAAACCGAAGGCTATTATCTTCAGGACAATTCGCGCGAGATGCCCAAGGCCACGGAACCGCTATATTTCGTCATTGACGAGAAAAACCGCAGTGTGGATCTTACCGACAAGGGTATCGACATGCTTACCGGCACATCGGCCGACCCCGACTTCTTCGTGCTCCCCGACATAGCCGCCCAGCTCTCGGAGGCCGAGACTATCGCCGACGCCGCAGAGCGCCAGCAGAAAAAGGATGAGCTGATGCAGAACTATGCCGTCAAGGCCGAGCGTGTACATACCGTCACACAGCTGCTCAAAGCCTACACCCTCTTTGAGAAGGATGTGGAATATGTGATCGACGACAACAAGATCAAGATCGTCGACGAACAGACCGGACGCATCATGGAGGGCCGGCGCTACTCCGACGGACTCCACCAGGCCATAGAGGCCAAAGAGGGAGTGAAGGTTGAGGCTGCCACGCAGACCTTCGCCACCATCACCCTGCAGAACTACTTCAGAATGTATCACAAGCTTGCCGGCATGACCGGTACGGCCGAGACCGAGGCCGGAGAGCTGTGGGATATATACAAGCTCGACGTCGTGACCATCCCGACGAACCGTCCGGTGGCACGCATCGACATGAACGACCGCGTCTACAAGACCAAGAAAGAGAAATATGCCGCAGTGATCGACGAGATCGTCAAGCTGCGCGAGGAGGGACGTCCGGTGCTCGTGGGCACCACCTCGGTGGAGATCTCCGAGCTGCTCAAGCGCATGCTCGACATGCGCCGCATACCCTGTCAGGTGCTCAACGCCAAACTTCACCAGAAAGAGGCCGACATCGTGGCACAGGCCGGCAAGACAGGTACTGTCACCATTGCCACCAACATGGCAGGCCGAGGCACCGACATCAAGCTCCCCGAAGAAGTGAAGAAGGCCGGAGGTCTGGCCATCATCGGCACCGAACGCCATGAGAGCCGCCGTGTGGACCGTCAGCTCCGCGGACGTTCCGGCCGTCAGGGCGATCCGGGATCGTCGGTGTTCTACGTATCGTTCGAGGACACTCTGATGCGCCTGTTCGCCACCGACCATGTCACCAAAGTGCTCGACCGCCTCGGCCTCAAAGAGGGCGAAATGATAGAGAGCGGCATGGTGACCCGCGCCATCGAGAAGGCTCAGAAACGCGTGGAAGAGAACAACTTCGGCATACGCAAACGCCTCCTCGAATATGACGACGTCATGAACAAGCAGCGTACCTACATCTATTCGCGACGCCATCATGCCCTGCTCGGCGAACGTATAGGCATCGACATCGCCAATATGTTCTATGACTATATCGAGAACCTCATCACGACCTACGACTCACCTGCCGCATTCGGCGATCTGTCGCTTGAACTTTTCAAGACCCTTACGATCGAGGCACCCTTCACCGAAGAGGAATTCCGCAGCATGAGCAAGGAAGAAGCCATCGACCGCGTGCATCAGGCGGCTATCGAAGCTTTCGACCGCAAAAACGACCGTATCCGCGAAGTAGCCATGCCGGTGATCAAGGACTGCGTCGAAAACCGTGGTCTGAACTCCATGATACTCGTGCCTATCACCGACGGCAAACGCGTGTTCAGCCTTCCGGTCAATATCATCGACGCCTACAATTCCGACGGCCGCGCCATCGTCAAGGAGTGGCACAAGGCTATCATGCTCGTGAGCATCGACGAACTCTGGAAGGAGCATCTGCGTGAGCTCGACCAGCTCAAGCAGTCGGTGCAGAACGTATCATACGAGCAGAAGGATCCTCTGGTAATCTACAAGGTAGAGTCGTTCCACCTCTTCGAGAATATGCTCAACAATCTCAACGTAAAGGTGATCTCGGCTCTGATGCGCGGACAGCTCTACATACAGCAGCGTCCGGCCCAGCAGCAGCCCGAAGGCGCTCCGCAGCAGGCGCCCCAGCCCGAAGTGCAGCGCGCCATGCCCGAAAGCCACCGTCAGGCCAGCAACTACCGCGAGAGCCGCGGCAATCTGCCCGGTGAAGCCGAGCAGCGTGCCGCAGCAGCGTCCAGCCATGGAGAGCAGCAGCGTCCCATGCCCGTCAAGGCCGGCCCGAAAATCGGCCGCAACGATCTCTGCCCCTGCGGCAGCGGCAAGAAATACAAAAACTGCCACGGACAGGGTCTTTAATCATCGTAAATACAAAATCACAAAACACAGTAGACTGATCCGCTAAAAACGGTCAGCTTACATCACAACATTCCAATCACACGAGACATGAATTCACTCAGCAACAAGCCCAAGCTCCTATGGCTTGCCATAGGGCTTGTGGCACTTCTGGTGATAGCAGTGGCAGTAAGCCTGTTTCAGGTGACCTCACTGAAACTTGAAGTCAACCAGCAGAAAGCCGAAAACGAACAGCTCCAGCTCACCAACGACCAATTGCAGCTGGCCAACGAGTACGAGGCCATCAACTCGCAGTTTGCACAGTATGAGAACCAGGCCACACAGATGGCCGGAGACACAATACTGGCCAAGTACACCGCCGCCAAAAACAAGGTGGAACAGCTGCTGCAGGAACTCAACTCCGAGAAGGTAAAGAGCCAGAAGCGCATATCGCAGCTACAGAACGAAATCTCCACTCTGCGAGGACTCCTGCGCCATTATATAGCCCAGGTGGACTCGCTCGGCAAGGAGAATGCCGGACTGCGGGCCGAGAACGCGGAGATCCGCAACGAGAACCGCTCGCTGTCGAACCGCATGCAGGAGGTGACCCGCAAAAACGAGACCCTCAGCGAACGGATGACACTGGCCGAGAAGCTCAACGTCACCGGCGTGGCTCTCACCCCGCTCAAGAAAAACGGCAAACAGGAGAAAAAAATCACCAAAGCCAAACAGCTCATGGTGACATTCACCATACCGCAGAACAACTCCACTCCCGTGGGACAGAAAACCGTGTATCTGCGGATAACCTCGCCCGAAGGCGCTCTTCTCGGCAATGCCGGCACATTTGATTTCGAAGGATCAAACGTGGCATGCACAGCCAAGAAGCAGATCGAATACGCAGGTGAGGAAATACCGGGCGTTACAATCTACTGGGATGTAAACACAGCTCTTTCGGCCGGCGAATATATGGTAGAACTGTTTGCCGACAATTACCGTCTGGCATCGCGACGCTTCACCTTCAAGAAATGATCGAGGCACTGCAACATTTTTACGAAGCCGTCAACTCCGTCGAGGTCACTACGACCTCGGCGGTGTTCAAATTATGCGTAAGCCTGTTGCTCGGCAGCTGCGTCGGGATGGAGCGCAAGCGCAAAGGACAGATCGCCGGCATACGCACATTCGCCCTCATCTCCATGGGAGCCACGCTGGCCATGCTGCTCTCGATCTACGTGCCGCAGGAATACCTCGGGCTGAAAAACGGCGACCCCGGACGTATCGCCGCGCAGGTGATCACCGGCATCGGTTTCCTCGGCGCCGGAGCCATCATACAGATGAAAGGATCGGTGCGCGGACTGACCACCGCCGCCGGCATCTGGATGGTGGCCACGATAGGCATGGCCGTGGGCGTAGGCATGTATCTGGTGTCGGTCGTGGCCACCGGACTGATGCTCGTCATACTCGTACTGCTCGAACAACTGGAGCACCGCATCCATGTCGGATGGGAGACACGCATAGTGCGCATACGCATCGGAGCGATCGTCAAGGATATAGAAGCCTACCGCCACTGTCTGTCGGAACAGAATATCACACTGACCAATGTGTTTGTGGAGTATGATTTCGAAACGCCCTGCACGCGCCTCAATCTGGTGGTGCTCGCCAAAAACACCACCGATTTCGTCAAAGTGTTCGGACTGCTCCGACAACTTAATCCCACACAGGGCATCTCGCTCGCCAATCAAGTGACCATATGATCCTCGCCACAATAGCCGCAGAATCTCTGCCCATCGAAAGCCTGATACGCGATCTGGCATTCATACTCATACTCGGCGCCGTGGTGACGGTGCTGTTCAAATGGTTGCGTCAGCCTGTCGTGCTCGGCTATATCGTAGCCGGATTTCTGGCGAGCCCCCACTTCGAGTATCTGCCGTCGGTGACTACCGACAGCAATATCGAGTTCTGGGCTCAGATAGGCATCGTGGTGCTGCTCTTCTCGCTTGGACTTGAATTCAGCTTCAAGAAACTTGTCAATGCCGGAGGGTCGGCTGTGGTGACGGCTATGATCATCGTCGCGGGCATGATGTGCGGTGGGTTTGTTGTCGGACATATTCTCGGTTTCTCGGCCATCAACTGCCTTTTCCTCGGCGGCATGCTGTCCATGTCGTCGACCACTATAATCATCAAGGCCTTCAACGATCTGGGGCTTCAGCACAAGAAATTCGCCTCGCTGGTGTTTGCTGTGCTGATAGTGGAGGATCTTTTTGCAGTGGTGATGATGGTGTTGCTGTCGTCGATAGCTGTCAATTCCACCGTCAAAGGTGGCGAGATGCTGTTTAGCGTCATGAAGCTGGTGTTTTTCCTCATCATGTGGTTTGCCACCGGAGTGTTCGTTCTCCCTTCGTTGCTCAACAAGGTGCGTCGCTATCTGAATTCCGAAACACTTCTGATCATGTCGATGGGACTGTGCCTCGGCATGGCCGTTTTTTCGGTCTGCTGCGGATTCTCGCTTGCATTGGGAGCGTTCGTGATGGGCTCTATCCTTGCCGGCACGAGTTTTGCCGAACGGATCGAGCGCGTAGTCACTCCGGTAAAGGATCTGTTCGGATCAGTATTCTTCATATCCGTCGGCATGATGGTGGATCCGCACATCATCACGCAATACTGGGCGCCGATCCTTGTGCTGTCGGGAGTCGTGATCTTCGGCATGATACTGTTCGGCACCTTCGGCATGCTCGTCACCGGCCAAAACCTGAAGGTGGCCATCGAAGCCGGATTCTCCCTGACACAGATCGGCGAATTCGCTTTCATCATAGCCACCCTCGGCATGAGCCTCGGAGTGCTCGATCCTACCATCTATCCGATAGTCGTGGCCGTGTCGGTGCTGACCACCTTCACCACGCCATACTTCATACGCATGGCCGATCCGGCCTACGGGATCATCCGCCGCCTGCTCCCCCGCCGCCTGCACTTCCTAATTGACCGCTACACCGAAAGCGCAGCCGCCGAGAGCGAAACAGGACGCCTGTGGCGCTCACTGATACACCGCTATCTGTGGAGGGTGATGCTCTACTCCGCCGTATTGGTGGCTATGGCTCTGATATCACAGAAATGGGTGCTTCCATGGCTTACAGGCGTCAGCGAAGTTTGGGGGCCGCTTCTCTGCGCGCTGCTGACACTGGCCGCCATGACACCATTTCTCATCGCCCTGTCGTTTCCGGCATCGAAACGCACCGAACGGCAGCGTCTGATCGAAGCCAACGCCAAATTCGACGTGCCACTGGTGGTGATGACATTCTTCAGGCTTCTGATAGGCCTGGCTATCATCATCTATACCCTGTCGGTGACATTCTCAGTGGCCGTAGGATTCATATTCGGCATTTTCATCTTCATGCTGCTTGTATTCGGCTTCTCGCGCAACGTCAGGCGCCGCATGCGCGGCATCGAGTCGCGGTTTATCGACAATCTCAACGAGCGAGAACTCAGGCGCAGCGGACGCCGCAACAACGTCGTGGGCAATCTTCATATGGCTTTCATGACCGTGGGCTACGACTGCCCGTTTGTCGGCGAGCGGCTTCAGGACTCTGATCTGCGCCGCAGATACGGTGTCAGCATAGCCAATATACAGCGTGGAGCGCAAGTGCTGCCGGTGCCGTCGGGCGACACCCGCATATTTCCCGGCGACGTGCTCGGCGTGATCGGCACCGACGAGGAAATACAGAAACTTCTGCCCATCGTCGAGGCAACGGACAGCAACGAAGCCGCCGGACCGTCGGCCCACGACTTCAAGATGACTACCGTGCAGATCTCGGCATCATCACCGCTGGCCGGAAAGACAGTGGGAGAGGCCCGGCTGAGCAAGGACTACTCTACCCTGCTTGTAGCCATAGACCGCAATGGAGAATTCATCACCCCGGTGGCCTCGACCCGGTTTGAACCTCACGACATCATCTGGGCCGTAGCGCCCAAAAAACAGATTGCCCGCCTCAAATGACTCCTCAAATGATAGCGCCACGGTCAAAAACACCTCCACGCACAGCGGCAAGATGACAAAAATTTCATAATTTTGCAACCTACACCAAAGCGATAATTCTTTTACACCAATCCTTATGCAGGAAAAGATCATAATCCTCGATTTCGGATCGCAGACCACACAGCTAATCGGACGCCGTGTGCGCGAGCTGAATACCTACTGCGAGATCGTACCCTACAACAAGTTTCCCCACGGCGACGAGTCAGTGATAGGCGTCATCCTCTCCGGTTCGCCATTCTCAGTTTATGACGAAAAAGCGTTCCGCACCGATCTGTCATCGATATGGGGGCGTCTTCCCATTTTGGGCATATGCTACGGAGCGCAGTTCATAGCCTACACCAACGGAGGCAAGGTAGAGCCGGCCGGCAGCCGCGAATACGGACGCGCACGCCTCGAATATGTCGACGAATCCGACCAGCTGCTCCGCGGCATACGTCCGGGAAGCCAGGTGTGGATGAGCCATGGCGACACCATCACCGGCATATCCGACAAATTCGAAATCATAGCCTCCACGGCTGATGTACCCGTTGCCGCCTACCGCTCCAAAGAGGAGAAAGTGTGGGGCGTGCAGTTCCACCCAGAAGTATACCACAGTGAGTGCGGCACGCAGCTGCTCTCCAACTTCGTCAAGGGCATCTGCGGATCGAAATGCGACTGGAACGCCGCGTCGTTCATAGAATCGACCGTGGCCGCGCTCAAAGAGCAGCTCGGAGACGACAAGGTGGTGCTCGGCCTGAGCGGCGGTGTCGATTCCTCGGTAGCGGCCGTGCTCCTCAACAAGGCGATAGGCAAGAATCTCACCTGCATATTCGTTGACCACGGCATGCTCCGCAAGGACGAGTTCAGCGACGTGATGCGCGACTATGAGGGACTTGGCCTCAATGTGATCGGAGTCGACGCTTCGGCAAAGTTCTTCAAGGAACTCGCCGGAGTGACCGATCCCGAAAAGAAACGCAAGATCATCGGCAAAGGATTTATCGACGTGTTTGACGAAGAGGCACATAAGCTCACCGATGTGAAGTGGCTCGGACAGGGCACAATATATCCCGACTGCATCGAATCGCTCTCTATCACCGGCACCACCATCAAGAGCCACCACAATGTGGGCGGACTTCCCGAGAAAATGAACCTCAGACTGTGCGAACCCCTGCGTCTGCTATTCAAGGACGAAGTGCGCGCCGTCGGACGCCAGCTCGGAATGCCCGAACATCTCATCAGCCGTCATCCGTTCCCGGGGCCTGGGCTGGCAGTCAGAATTCTCGGCGACATCACTCCTGAAAAGGTGGCCGTGCTGCAGGAGGCCGATGCCATATTCATACAGGGTCTCCGCGACCATGGCCTCTACGATTCGGTATGGCAAGCCGGAGTGATACTCCTTCCCGTGCAGAGCGTAGGAGTGATGGGCGACGAACGCACCTACGAACGCGCCGTGGCTCTGCGCGCTGTCACATCGACCGACGCCATGACCGCCGACTGGGCACGACTCCCCTACGACTTTCTCGCCGAGGTGTCAAACAAGATCATCAATAAGGTAAAAGGCGTGAACCGCGTCACCTACGACATTTCCTCAAAACCGCCGTCGACGATCGAGTGGGAGTGATATGAATATAGTCCTCAATATCATCTGGGTAGTGTTCGGCGGACTGATGATAGCCATCGAATATGCCGTGGCGAGCATCGGCATGATGGTGACAATCATCGGCATACCGTTCGGACTGCAGACCCTGAAGCTTGCCGCGGTGGCGTTGTGGCCGTTCGGCACTGCCGCCAGAAGCAGCGGATGGCCATCGGGATGCCTCGCCGGCGTGATGAACGTCATCTGGTGGTTTCTGGGCGGTGTGGCCATAGCGCTGACCCATCTGCTCTGGGGGCTGGTGTTCTGCATCACCATTGTAGGAATACCCTTCGGGATGCAACACTTCAAGCTTATGAAGCTGGCTCTGTTCCCCTTCGGAAAAGACTTGACGTTTTCATGACAGCGCTCTGAAAGCTGACAACATCAAAAAAAAACAGTCGCCGTGTCAGTGTGAATCTGACACGGCGACTTATTTTACTGAAATCGAAGAGAAGCAATATATATACCTGATCGATATGGAGGGAGGGACTGTCAGCACCGATAATCGGCAAAGCGTATCTGGAGCTGCTGACGCGCATAGAATATGCGGCTTTTGACCGTGCCCACCGGCAGTCCCATGCTCTCGGCGATCTCGTCGTATTTATACCCGGCCACGTGCATGGAGAACGGCCGGCGGTATTTGTCGGGGAAACTATTGATGGCGTCGGTGATCTCCCTTGCTCCGAAAGCACCTTCGGGAGTGGCTATGCCCGAATCCTGACTGAGATTGAGGTGATAGAGATCGTCGGTCGTATCGACCACCGTAGCCGCACGCGCGGCTTTGCGGTAATTGTTGATGAAGATGTTGCGCATGATAGTGAACACCCATCCCTTGAAATTCGAGTTGTCGGCAAACTTGTCGGCATTGTCAAGCACCTTCAGCATCGTATCCTGCATAAGGTCGGCAGCATCTTCGCGATCTGACGTGAGCATATAAGCGAAGTTGAGCATATTGGCCTGCAGAGAGGTGAGTTTCTGCCTGAAATCAACTGTTGTCATGTCGTATCGTATTTTGTTGCTTACTATACTGTTTTGCGTTGTACTGAACCCTCGGTTATTGATTGGTTCGACGATGCAAAGTTACGTCATATACGGAGTCGGCAAGCAAATTTGAGTTAAAGCACGTTAAAATGATTACAGTCGTGTTACAGCCTTGCGTTATGTGTTTAATTTTCAAATATATCTTCGCACCACATCCGAAGCATTCAAAAAAACGGCCGCAGACACGACGGCAATCTCGAAAATTCTGCGTAACTTTGCGCGCAATTAAATCCATAACGTTTCGTACAGTTTATGTCGTTTATTGCAGATCGAGTAAAAATGGACGGACTGACATTTGACGATGTCCTTCTGATCCCGTCCTATTCGGAAGTCCTCCCCCGCGAGGTCAATCTCCGCACCAAGTTTTCACGCAACATTGAGCTCAACGTGCCTCTGGTATCGGCGGCCATGGACACCGTCACAGAGGCCCAGCTAGCCATAGCCATCGCACGCGAAGGAGGCATCGGTGTCATACACAAAAACATGACCATCGCCGAGCAGGCCCGTCAGGTCCACGCCGTGAAACGCGCCGAAAACGGCATGATCTACGACCCTGTCACCATCAAGCGCGGCAAGACCGTGCGTGACGCTCTGGCCATGATGGAGGAGTACCATATCGGAGGCATACCGGTGGTCGATGACGAACGTCACCTCGTGGGTATAGTCACCAACCGCGACCTCCGCTTTGAGCGCAACCTCGACCGTCCTGTCGACGAAGTGATGACCTCCCAGAATCTCGTCACCACCAAGCAGTCGACCAACCTCGAGGAAGCAGCCAAGATACTGCAGGAGCACAAGATCGAGAAACTCCCCGTGGTGGGTTCGGACGGCAAACTCGTCGGACTAGTGACCTATAAGGATATCACCAAAGCCAAAGACAAGCCCTATGCATGCAAGGACTCGCTCGGACGTCTGCGCGTGGCAGCCGGTGTCGGCGTCACCAACGATTCCATGGAGCGTGTCGACGCCCTCGTAGAAGCCGGAGTGGATGCCATAGTGATCGATACCGCCCACGGTCATTCGCGCGGTGTGGTAGGCGTGCTCAAGGCTGTCAAGGAAAAATATCCCCATATCGACGTTGTGGTAGGCAACATCGCCACCGGCGAAGCTGCAAAATATCTCGTTGAGAACGGAGCCGACGGCGTCAAGGTGGGCATAGGCCCCGGATCCATATGCACCACCCGCGTGATCGCCGGCGTAGGCGTGCCCCAGCTTTCGGCCGTCTACGACGTAGCCAAGGCACTCAAAGGCACAGGCGTGCCTCTGATAGCTGACGGCGGCATACGCTACTCCGGCGACATCGTCAAGGCACTCGCAGCAGGAGCCTACAGCGTGATGCTTGGCGGAATGCTGGCAGGTGTCGAGGAATCGCCGGGCGAGACAATCATCTACAACGGACGTAAATACAAGGCCTACCGCGGAATGGGATCGCTCGAAGCCATGGAGAAAGGCTCGAAAGACCGTTACTTCCAGGCCGGAGAATGCGATGTGAAGAAACTCGTGCCCGAAGGCATTGCCGCACGCGTGCCCTACAAAGGATCGCTCTACGAGGTAACCTACCAGATGCTCGGCGGCCTGCGTTCAGGAATGGGCTACTGCGGCGCCCCCGACATAGAGCATCTCCATAATGCGAAATTCACTCGCATCACCAATGCCGGCGTGGCCGAAAGCCATCCCCACGATGTAGCCATCACAAGCGAAGCACCCAACTACAGCGCTTCTCACCAGTGATCAGCCGCATAAGCCTGCTCGCAGCAGGACTGACCGTACTGTTTCTGCCGTTGCAGCCACGCGCTGCAGCGGCAGAACGCTTTACGCCGCTCACTGTAGGAGGAATAACTCTTGACCGCGAGGACTTCAACGAGGTTCTCGGCTCTGACACACGCCCCGACACCACAGCCATGCGGCTATTCGAGGAATACGCCCTGAGGCTTGCGGCCGCAGCCGCCGCAGGCTACGACCTGCGGCTCCGCGACCGGTCGTCCGAAGCGATCGTTGCACGTCAGACAGCCGTAGCTCTTACCGACAGCCGTGCGACAGACAGCATCGCGGCCACCGACACGCTCACTATATCGACACTGTTCGAAAGATGGCGCGACAGTCTTCGATGGGACTCGCCACGCTTCAAAGGGTCGATCGTAATGTCTATAAGCCGGGAGCTTGCCGATTCGGCTGCGACAATGCTACATGCCATGACCACAACCGACCACTATGAACGCAGAGCCATACTGATGCGAAGCTTCGGAAAGAATGTAAAACTGGTGAAACTGCTTGTCGGCCGGGGAGCCAACCGTTGGGCCGATCATGCCGTCTGGGGCGACACACTCCCCTCACCTACCGTTGCCGAGCCATGGGCTGCCGCCCGGATAGTCGACGGACATATACTGAACCGCCCCGAAGAGCCATCGGACGTTGCCGACCGTCTGGCAATCATGCATCACTCACACCTGCAACGGCTATATATCAAATGGCTGCGGTCGCGGTTTGCGATCAGATATAACGAACGACCGTAGACGATCCGATCTGCAAACGCAATCAAAACGGATCAAGCGTATCGGCCAAATGACAAAACAAGGTATCCTGTGCCAGGATCTGAATTCCGGCACAGGATACCTTTTATATTATCACGCATTAACGCTTATGCGCTTACGGCTCAGATGAGAGCGTGGCCTGTCATTTCGGCAGGCTGCTCCAGATCCATGATTTTGAGAATTGTCGGAGCCACGTCGGCCAGACGCCCGTCGGCTACCTTCACTCCGCTCTTCTCCGTTACATAAATGCAGGGCACCGGATTTAGCGAATGTGCCGTATTGGGTGTACCGTCGGCATTTATAGCGTTGTCGGCATTGCCATGATCGGCTATTATGATAGCCTCGTATCCGGCAGCCACAGCCGCGTCAATGGTGCGTCCCACGCATTCGTCGACAGCCTTCACCGCCTTTTCGATTGCCTCGTAGACTCCGGTATGACCTACCATGTCGCCGTTGGCATAGTTGACCACGATGAAATCATATTCCTCGCTGCGGATTGCCTCCACAAGCTTGTCGCATACCTCATAGGCGCTCATCTCTGGTTTGAGGTCGTAGGTGGCCACCTTTGGCGAAGCCACGAGAATACGCTCCTCGCCCTCGTAGGGAGCCTCGCGGCCACCGTTGAAGAAGAATGTCACGTGGGCATACTTCTCGGTTTCGGCGATATGAAGCTGTTTCTTGTCGAGCGACGACAGGTATTCGCCAAGAGTATTGCTTACATTCTCCTTGTCGAAGAGGATGTGTACTCCGGTGAACGATGCGTCATAGGGAGTCATGCAGTAATACTGCAGATCCTTGACGGTGTGCATTCCGGCCTCGGGCATATCGTGCTGTGTGAGCACCGTGGTCAGCTCTTTGGCGCGGTCGTTACGGTAGTTGAAGAATATCACGGCGTCGCCCTCCTTGATAGTGCCGTCGACTGCGGCATTATGGATAGGCTTCACAAATTCGTCGGTGATGTCGTTGTCGTAGCTCTGCTGCATGGCCGCCACCATATCGGTGGCCTGCTCTCCCTCGCCGTTGACGAGGAGATCATAGGCGATCTTCACGCGTTCCCAGCGCTTGTCGCGATCCATCGCGTAGTAGCGTCCCACAATCGATGCGATCTGTCCGGCCGATTTAGAGCAATGTGCCTGCAGAGCCTCGATGAATCCTTTGCCGCTGCGCGGATCGGTGTCGCGTCCGTCCATGAAGCAGTGTATGTAGACCTTCTCCAGACCATAGGCCTTGGCTATATCACACAGCGCGTAAAGATGATCGAGCGACGAGTGCACGCCTCCGTCAGAGGTAAGGCCCATGAAATGAATGGCCTTGCCCGTCTGCTTGGCGTAGCCGAAGGCATTCTTCACTTCGGGATTTTCCATAATCGAACCGTCGGCGCAGGCCTTGTTGATCTTCACAAGATCCTGATATACTACGCGGCCGGCGCCGATATTGAGATGACCCACCTCGGAGTTGCCCATCTGTCCGTCGGGCAGACCGACGTTTTCACCGCTTGCCTGAAGCTGCGAGTGAGGATACTTGGCCATGAGTTTGTCCCATGCCGGAGTCGGTGTGGAGTAGATCACATCGCCCTTGGAGTGGTTGCCGATGCCCCACCCGTCGAGAATCATGAGTAATGCTTTCTGTGACATATCTGTTCTGTTACAAGTTTGTTGTCAGTTTTTACGTATGCAAAATTACATAAATCAGTCGGAATAATCCAATCTCTCGCCAAATAACCGACCAACCGACATCAAAAAAAACACTTTTGGCACACGACTGACAGACCGACGTCTTTTCCGGTCAGGGAACGTGTCTGTGTCTTTTCAGTTTATGCCGGATATCATTCGCCAAACTCATTTTGCTGACGTTCGACCTCAAGCAGTCTGGCTGCTCTCTTTTCAAGTGCCATCCTTTCCTGATCATTATCTCTGACACCGCAGTCGTCTGCCGACAAATACCGATCTCTGTCATCAAGAAAGCGCGCATCCTTGTCAGAGTAGATCATATTTACGTCAGAAGGCACGCTCACGATTGTCAGTTCGCCTGATATCGGGCGGTGTGTGCCACCCTTGGCCATTGAAGCGCGGACACGGATCGTTCCACTACGGAGAGTCGAACGAACTAAAACCGGAGCCGTGCCCCATTCGAGCCTTACATTGTCGCCTTCAGACCCTGTTATCAGCCGTCCCTCCCCCTCTATCTCGAAATGCAGCATAGAGTTGTTGAGCCGCTTAATACGGCCGTTTTTGTCGGCCACAGCTGCTATAACCGTCACAAAGTCGGAGCCATCGGCTTTAAGCTGTTCACCGCCGACAGTATCGGCCCACAAGACAATCTTTTCAGGCCGACGGGCAGGCTGCACCTTATGAGTCGCCACCACCTTGCCGTCCACAAGACCTTCGGCAAGAAGATATACGTCGTCGGGCTTGCCGCTACGTGTCAAAGCTTTGTCGGCCATAAAATCATACACACCATCGAACACCATCGGCGGATTCTTCATGCCTTGCTGCTTCATGACATCGCGTCTGTAGACCATCGGCACTCCTCCGGAATTGAACGTCAGACGCACTTCGTCGCAGTTGGAATAAACCGTGACGTCACTTCCTGAAAACGGTGTCATCTCATGTGCGATCCACACCATCGGCCCCGTACCGGACGCATAGACCGAATCGGTTTGAACCGGACGCTGCGACATAAACATGTAGTAGGAGTATTTCGGCTGTCGGAAAGCATCCATTATACCGCCGTAGAATGGATCGGGATGATAGCCGCGCTGATGGTCAAACGAGTGCCACAGACATCCGCCGACATGCTGACGCGGCTGACTCATCAGGCTCTCGTAGCTTGTGACATTGTAGGGCGGACATGAATAATGCCGGGCCTGAATGCGCATCGGTTCCTCACCCCATGAGCGCGATACACGGCTCGGTGAATTGTGTGAACTCCAATCGTCGACATTGTCGCCCCATTCTCTGGTAAAATATGTCCGCGTTGGATCGATTTTGTCCGGGGCATCGCTCATCGACCTCGGGTGTGCGAACCATATCGGAAAATTCTCGCTCCCCCGAGCCTCACTGTCGCTTGCGCTGTAGCATCCGGGCCACGGATACTCCTCATCGACCGTAGCACGGGCCCTTGCCGCGAAATCCGACGGATACCAAGTTTCATTGAGGATCGGTTCCCATAGCCATACCGAAGGATGGTTGCGATCGCGCCTGACAAGATTGCGGATATCCGAAAACACACGCCGTCCGAATTCGGGGGCATCGTTCCAGAACTGCCATCCGGGAGTATTATCGATCACCAGCAGCCCAAGCTCGTCGCAGGCATCCATAAATGCCGGATCCTGCGGGCAGTGAGCATTGCGTATCACATTCAGGCCTGCATTCTTGAGCTTCAATGCATCACGCCTGTGGGCGCTGTTGCTGACGGCATTTCCAACAAGAGCGTAATCCTGATGGCGGTTTGCCCCGATCAGAGGCTCAGCATACGGCTCTCCATTGAGATAGAAGCCATCCTTGCCCCTGAACTCCAGACTTCTTATACCTATCCGCCTGCGATATCCGTCGACCGCACTACCCTTCCGGTCATATATTCTTACGTGCAGATTATAGAGATGCGGACTGCGCGGCGACCATAGCCGCGCATTGTCAACATTGAGTTTCGACGATATGGATGTCGCCTTGCCTTTTGCCACTTTTATATTGCCTTGTGTCATGGCAGCGGTATCACCGGCAGCGTCAATCAAAATGTATTCGAGGCGTCCGGAGAAATCCGTCCGGGCTTCGTTGCGTATATGCAGCCTTGTGTTGACGTCGGCTTTGCTTTCCCCGACATTGTCATACCATACGGCCAGACCGCCACCTGCCACGACGTTCTCATAGTTGGGATCCGTAATATGCAACCGGTCGTGCGCCACAAGCCAGCAGTCGCGATATATACCGCCAAAATATGCAAAATCGAGCATATCCTGAGGTTTACCGGGAGGATACGAGGGATCGTCGCTGTTATCAGTCATTACAGCTATCACGTTGTCGCCTTCTCTGTCTACGACGTCAGTTATGTCGGCCACCACGGGCAGATACCCTCCATAATGCCTGGCCACTTCCTTTCCGTTTACCCACACTCTGGATTTACCCATTATTGCCTCGAAATGCAGAAACAGTTTTTTGTCTGAAAGCGAATCGGGCAGACTGAAATGCTTGCGATACCACACGGGACCCTGATAGTTGACACATCCGCTTGCTTCCGACGGCAGGATCTCTACGCCGTGAGGGAGCGACACCACCTCCCAGGCACTGTCGGCAAACGCCTTGCAGTCCGCGCCACTGACATCACCGCGATGAAACCGCCACGCAGGATTCATGCTCGCGACGATCCGGCCTGTTCCGTCCAAAGGGAAAAAACCGGCCATTGAATATTCCGCTGTTGAGAATGCCGGCAAAACGGCCGCCATCATTCCGGCAAGAGCCAATATTATTCTTTTCATTCGATTAAAGGTAAGAAAAGTAGGGGTAGACGACGCATGACAAGCCGCGCTGTGTCATATTGCGCAATCCTCGCCTATGTCGTAATTTTATACTGCGATTATACTGCGACGCAAAAACAATGCGACAGCTTCGGAGCTTTGTCAACTACCGGAGCTGTCGCTATGATATTGTTGAAACTTTATCGTGTCAGACTTGCATTAGAGCTCATCTTTCTCGAAAACGATCTCTACATGCTCGCCGCTCTTGTTGCCCTTGTAGTCAAACTTCAGGCCTCTGTCAAGAGTCTTGATCAGATCGATGAAAGCCTTGTTGGAAGGCTGGCTGACAACTGTATTGTAGAGGTTCTTTTTCGACTCGTCGGCACCTTCCTTGATGGTGGCCATGTCGGAAACTTCCTCGTCGACGGTGTAGTTGTAGACCACGTATGCGTCGTCGAAGGTAAGCTTCATCTCCACGATACCGGGCATTTTCTGATCCTTGATCTGCTCGTTGATCTGCTCTACCACTTTTTCAAGAGCGGCATCCTTGGCGCCACTGCATGCAGTGGTGATTGTCATCATGGCTATTACAGCCACAACCAATAATTTAGTTATCTTTTTCATATTATTTTGTTTTTTAGCACTGCAAAATTAGCAATAATAATCTGTATTCTCTGCAAAATAATGCCGGCTATGTGTCGACTTGCTGGGCTTTTTGGCAGGTTTTAGGTCAGGGTTCCATGACAAACACAAGCTCGCCACCGGCCATTATTTCGTCGTGGGTAATGTAGTTCCGGTCGAGTTCACGGCCGTTGAGCGTCACTTTTTCAGGCTTCATTCCATCGCCGCGACGCACTATTGTAAATGTTCCTCCGGGCACTTTCACACTGGCTTGCCTGAAATGTGGCCGGCCGAACCAATAGCGTGCACCGGCAGGCTCTATCTGATAGAAACCGAGCGCCGACATCACCAGCCATGCCGACATCTGTCCGCAATCCTCGTTGCCCGACAGCCCTGTGCGGCTGTCATCATAGAGGGTGGTGATGACACGATTGGACAGCTCTGCCGCCTTGTCGGGGCGTCCGAGCATCGAATAAAGATAGATAATGTGATGGCTTGGCTCGTTGCCATGCACATATTGTCCGATCAGACCTGTGATGTCGGGCGATACGTTGCCCCGCAGACTCGAATCAGCCGTAAATAACGAATCGAGCCGCTCTATGGTGATCTCACGCGAGCCGAACTTCTCTACCAGGCCGTCTACGTCGTGCGGCACAAGCCATGTGTATTGCCATGCATTTCCCTCGGTATAGTCATTGTTGCGGTGGTCGACAAAATTCGGGTCAAAAGGCTCGCGCCATTTGCCGGCTCTGTCACGACCGCGAACGAAACCGGTCGACGCGTCGAAATAATGACGCCACGAGTGGCTGCGTCCGGTAAATTCCGCCGCCGTGGCAGTGTCGCCTGTAGCTTTTGCCGCATTGGCTATAGCTGCGTCGGCAATGGCATATTCCATGTCGTAGGACAGAGCCTCGTTGATAGCCTCCACCGGAGTGTAGCCGAGCCGTCGGCGTTCGCCGAGGCCGCGTGTGGTGTCGTTGGCCGTTGCGAGCATCGCTCTCATGGCACGCGCCGCATCGACACCCGGTGTGCGCTTCACAACAGCATCGGCCACCGGAATAATGCCCGGATTACCCACCATGCAATAATTCTCACAGCCCCAGAGATGCCACACCGGCAGATGCCCCTCTTTTTCATAAAGGTCGATCATGGAGTTGACTATCTCGGCGCTGCGCTCACGGTCGATGATCGACAGCAGCGGCAGATGAGTACGATAGGTGTCCCACAGCGACAGGATCGTATAGGCCGGAGCGGCACCGTAGTCATTGAACGTGGCCGGCAGTATCATCACATGATACATGGCCGTATAGAACTTGCGCAGCTCTGTGGTGTCGTCGCTCTTCACAGTCACACGCGCAAGCTCCTGGTTCCAGATGCTGTCGGCTTCGGCCGCCACGCGGTCGAAGTTCTTCCCGTCGGTTTCGACCCGCAGATTGGCTATCGCGGCCTCGACGGAGGTGGGCGATATACCCACCCTGACTGTCACCTGCGCTCCCTCCTTCATCGGAGCGAATGACACGCGGCCAAAGCGGTTTTCAAACCCGTGGAGCGTAAACTCGTCGAACGGCTCGGAAAATTCGGCCGCGAAATACACCTTCTGATCGTCGGACCATCCGGTCGAAAACCGGTGGCCTGCGATCATACGGTCGCTCATGGGCATCATCTCCGTATCGGTGGCGTTGTCCCAGCATCCGCCGTTCTGCAGATCTATGACTATCGCGGCCGAGTCGGTAGCCGGGAATGTGTAGCGGTGGAATCCGACGCGGTTTGTGGCGGTCATTTCGGCGAGAATGCCGTAGCGTGTCAGCGGCACGGCATAATAGCCGGCCTTGGCCACTTCCTCTGACCGGTCGGCATAGCTCCACATACCGCTTTCAGGATCATCATGGTTGCCACGGGCATAGGTCACCTCGCCGGTCACCGGCATCAGGGTGATGTCGAACAGATCGCCTACTCCGGTCCCCGAAAGATGGGTATGAGAAAATCCTATCACAGTGCTGTCCGATTCGTGGTAGCCCGAAGTCCAGTCCCATGCCTGAGTGATGCTCGTCGGTCCGAGCTGCACCATGCCGTAGGGGACGCTTGCACCCACAAACACATGGCCGTGCGCTCCGCTGCCGATAGTCGGATCGACATAATCGGTGAGCTGCGATACGCTGTCACGGGAGCCGCAGGAAGCGACCGTCACAGCCAGGGCTGCGGCGGTCATTGCAGTGTATCGGATTTTCATTTTTTAGGTGTTTGTCCGAGGTTAAACTTCAGTGTGCCACCCTTGAGAAGCTCGTCGTGGCTTATGCGGTATTTCTTCAGCGGCTTTCCGCCAAGAGTCATCGACTGTATGTATATATCCGAGGGCAAAGTCCTGTCGGCCTCTATCGTCAGCTTGCGGCCTTCGGGGAGGTCTATCTCCACTTCGTCGAACACGGGCGAGGTCAATGTATAGAACGGCTCGCCGGGACAATCGGGATACATCCCAATCATCGAGAACACAGCCCAGCCCGACATCGTGCCGGTATCATCATTTCCGGGGATGCCGTCGGGCTTTGTGGTGAAATATTTGCCGAGCAGTCGGTTGACCTCCTTCTGAGTGCGCCACTCCTCGCCACCGAAACGGCTGAACAGATAGGGATAGGCTATGTCAGGCTCATTGGCGGGATCATAGAGAGCGCTGTCCATCACCATCTGGAGTCTGTCGACAAACTTGCGCTTGCCTCCCATCAGCTTGACCAGTCCATCGACATCGTGCGGAACGAAGAAGGTGTAATTCCATGCGCTGCCCTCGTGGAAGCCCGGTACCACCTCGAAGTTCTCTCCCTGCCGGGGATCGAACGGCGACAGGAAAGTTCCGTCGGCGAGTTTCGGACGAAGAGTGCCGCTCTCTTTAGAATAATAATTCTTATATCCGAGCGAGCGCTGACGCAGCGTGCGGGCAAGCTCGGTGTCGCCACGCTGCTCTGCGAGCCATGCCAGAGCGGCGTCGGCCACGTAATACTCCAGAGCGTGCGAAACAGAATTATCACCCGACATATCGCCGGAATACACTCCGAGCGGCACATAAGCCTTCTCAAGATAGAGATCTATGTCGGGACGCATCGGATTATCTTTTCCGGGCGTCGTGGCCGAACGTTTCATGGCCTCATAGGCTGCATCGATATCGAAGTCGGTAAGTCCCTTCCGCCATGTATCCACAATCACCGGAAGCGACGGATCCCCCTCCATAGTGAATGTTTCGCGCCCATAAAGCTCCCATTTCGGCAACCACCCCCACTCCTTCGACATGTCGACCATCGATCGCACCATATCGATCTGACGTTCGGGATAGACGAGCGTCATAAGCTGATGAAGGTTGCGGTAGGTGTCCCACAGCGAGAATACCGTATATCGGTCATAGGTCGAATGTCCGTTTTCGGCACTCTCCATTTTCGGATACTGACCGTTGACGTCGTTGAGCACATTGGGATGAATCAGAGCATGATAAAGTCCGGTGTAAAACACCCGCTTCTGCTCGTCGCTGCCGCCCTTGACACGGATTCGGCCAAGATCGTCGTTCCAGATCTTCTTTGCGTCGGCTGCGATGCGGTCGAAAGTCAGACCGGCCTGCTCCTTGTCGAGATTCTCGCGGGCATTGGCCACCGACACAAACGACACACCCATTCTGACCTCCACCTGTTCGCCAGGCTTAAGATCATCGTAGCTATACCAATATCCTATGTCGTCGCCCGACAGTTCTCGGCCGTATTTCGTATAGAGTTTATATTTGCCGTTGTCGGGATCCCATGCTGCTTCCGGCCCCTCCATCTTGCGCTGCATTTTCCAGTAGCCCTGCGATGAAGGCGCCTTGCTGACACGCATCACGAAATAAATCGGAAACACTGCCTGGGCATTGTAGCAGAACGTGCCGAGCAACTTCGATCCCTCTATCTCCGTAGGGCTTACACGGCGCACTGTGGCTCCGCTCTCATTGGTCAGCCCCTCGCCGAGATTGATAAGTATATTGCCGCGGCCGCCGGGGAATGTATATCGCTCGGCCGAACTGCGCTTTGTTGCCGTCACTTCGGTGACGATATCATATTTCGTCAGACGATTTCCGTAATATCCCGGAGTTGCGGTTTCCTCCGTATAGGCCGAGCCATACTTGTGATAGTCCGGCTCCAGATCGCCGGTGGTGGCCATGGTCAGCAACGAGCCCAGTTCGGGACATCCGACTCCGCTGAGCGCTACATGGGCGTAACCGGTGAAAAACTTGTTGTTGAATTCGTAGGGGGTCGACCACCATCTCGCGTCCTTGTCATACACGTTGTCCGATGACCCCATCACATTGAAAGGCACCACCGACATCATGCCGTTAGGCACTATGGCTCCGGGATTGGTGGTACCGAAATTAGTGGTGCCGACAAAAGGATTCACATAGCTTGTGTAATCCTCGGCCGACGCCACCCCTGCCATGCCTAACGTCAGTATGGCGGCCATGGCTCTTGTTCGCAGTTTCAGCATATCTGGTTGATTATGGATTTTGTTTTTAAGGTCAGTTTCACGGTCGATTGTTGATTGCGGCCGATACAGTCGCCCTGCATCGCGTTAAAGTGCAAAGTTACAAAATAATGACGCCAGATGCAACCCCTTCGCCATAAAAAAACAAAACCATCAGACCACGCCTTATCAACTACGCGGTCGCTGCGGTATCGACCAACCGACACCGCAGATCATAGAACCCAGTGAATGAGGCGAGTTCAGCGCTCGCCCCAGCGGGAGCGGAGGGGATAGCGGGCGGTGTGGACGAGGAGGCGCAGGGAGGTGTTGTAGGTCCAGTAGGCCCACGTCCAGTTGAGCAGCACATTGGCCTTGTTGCGCATTCCGAGAATGGATATCAGATGGATAAACATCCATGCCAGCCATGCCGGCCATCCGTAGAGATGCATGTGTTTAAGATCGGCCACTGCAAGATTGCGGCCGACAGTGGCCATTGACCCCTTGTCGTTGTAGACAAAAGGCTCGGTCCAGCGGTCACGGTTGAGATTGTCGGCAAGGTGTCGCGCCTGCTGTATGGCCACCTGTGCAAGCTGAGGATGACCATGAGGGAAAGCCTCAGTGGCCATATACGCTATATCGCCCACCGCAAACACGTCGTCAAGACCTTTCACGCGATTGAAGCGATCCACTTCAAACCGGTTGCCCCTGACAAGCGTCGGTCCGGTTCCGCCCATATCGAAAGTCACTCCGGTCACTCCCGCCGTCCATATTACCATTCCGGCTGTCAGGCGTGTGCCGTCGTCGATGGTCACCTGCTCGTCGGTGTACTCTTTCATCACATGGCCAAGCCGCACGTCGACCATCAGTTCGCCAAGATATTTCAGAGCTTTTGCCGACGACTGCGGCGACATGGCGCCAAGCAGCTTGTCGGATCCTTCGAGAAGCGTGATGTTCACTTCATCGATATCGATCGAGGGATATTCGCGTTTGATGATATCGCGCTTCATCTCGCCCAAAGCGCCGGCGACCTCCACTCCCGACGGACCGCCGCCTACCACCACAAAGCTGAGCAGACGACGACGCAACTCGGCGTCGTGGGTGAGCGACGCACGTTCCAGACGGTCGAGTATCTCATCGCGCGTGCGCATCGCTTCCGAAACGGACTTGATGGTATAGACATACTTGATCAGCTCCGGATTGCCGAAAAAATTATTGGTTGTTCCGGCCGCTATTATCAGCCGGTCATAACTCAATGTTTCATACTGTGTCTGCAGCTCCTTACGATCCACATCAATACGCTTCACCTCGCCGAGGTGGAATCTCGCGCCCTTGACCTTGCCCTTGCGCATCTCCCGCCTGAACGGAAACGAGATGCTCGCCGGATCGAGTCCGCTCGACGCTATCTGATAGAACAGCGGGGGAAACGAGTGAAAATTGTTGCGGTCAACGAGTATGACCTCGAAGCGGCGCTTATCAAGACCTTTTATGAGATTGAGGCCGGCAAACCCACCTCCGACTATTACTATACGCTCTTTGGTTTTCATATATCTTGAACAAATATTCAACGGTTAATGTTTCACAATTTCTTTTCAAAAGCCATGCGCTCGCCCGACGCATATCTGACCACTCCGCAGCCCGAATATCCCAGACGTTCAAGCATGCGGAGCATGGCTTCGTTGTCGTAATTGGTGTCGATCCGAATCGAGTGCATTCCCTCATCGACGGCATAATTTTCAAGACGACGCATCATCTCCGAGGCCACTCCCCTGCGCAAAGCCTCGGGCGCTACGGCCAGACGATGGACTGTCAGATACGGCTCACCATCGGTCAGCCATCTGCCGTCGATATTGTCGTAGGCCGCCTCACCGGTGAGCGGAGCCGAGCAATATCCCGACATCCGTCCCGACCGGTCGACAGCCACAATGGCTGTCCCGGCCGAAATATCGGCCTCTACATTGGCCGGCGACGGATACTCCATGCTCCACTGGCGTTTGCCGGCCGCAAGCATTCGACGGCGGGCAGCGTCGAGTATTCTCCACGCCTCGCCGGCATCGGCATCTGTCGCGTGTCGCAAAACTATCTCACTCATATAATTATCCAGATTATCACCCGTCATATATCTCGTTTGATCCTACATAACTCGATCCAAGATGCCGTCAGCGCTACCAGACACACCACTGCCTGCGCGGCGTATGCCCATACACGATCTGGCAGACCCGACGCCATGACCGCACACACTGCGATCGCCACCGATCGGCCGGCTATCGATAACGTTCGGCCTCCGGGTAAAACGCCGAAACATCTTCGGCACACCATTGCATAGACTGCTATATCAAGAGCATAGACCGCACACATCGCCACTCCGATCCCTTCAAGGCCTCCTGCGACATATCCGGCAGCTACAGCCGTAAAAACCGTCACCGTCCCATAAACACCTTCAAGCCGGAAATACAACCGACGGTGTCCCATAGCGAGCGGCACATACCCCAACGGATATGACACTCCTTTAAGCACCATTGCCACCGACAGCCATCGCAACATCGGGATCATGCCATCAAACTCACTACTGAAAAGCAACCCGGTCACCAGCGGAGCCATTGCCGACAACAGACACGACATCGGAGCCAGCACCGTAAGCACCGCACAGATCTGATGCTCCACCACATCACTCATGGCCTTACGGTCGCCAGCAAGAGCGCTGATTCTGGGGAAATAATCCATAGCCATAGCCATGAACACCAGAGATGCACACTGGGAGCTTACCGACGACGCGGCATTATACATGGCCACCGACGACTCGCCAGCCTCGGCACGAAGCCATACGTTGACTGCAAACGTCACACCTACCGACATAGCGCCTACAGCCATCAGCGACATGCCGCTACGCAGAAGCCGTCGCACAAGAGGCTTATGATCGCGCAGCCGCACTCCTACGCTACCTCCGTATCGCCGCAAACGACCCACGGCCCGCGAATAAAACCATAGCCCTGACAACGATCCGGCGATCATCGCAGGAACAATACCGTTGACCGAAAAAGCCCAATATAGCGGCACGGCCACAACTACCGACACGACGGTGGAACAGATCGTCGCGCCGGCCAGAGGCCGCAGCGAGCGCGTGGCCTGCAGCAACGCCTGACGTCCCGTGGCGGCCACACTCATGCCCACCATCAGCGACAAACACATGAAACCTACAGTATATTCATAGCTGCCAAAAGTCAGAAGGCTCAGCAACGGGCTCATCAACAAGCACAATATCGCGCCGCCTACGGCACAGAGATCCGTCAGCCGCCGACTGACCGTCGCCGCCACCCTGCAAGACTCTTCGTCGTCAGACATGCCGGAAATCTCCCTGACCACGGCAAGATTCAGACCCGCAACAGCTATCTGCTGCACCACAGCGGCAGCCGAAGCGTAAAGCGATGCGACGCCCATGCCGCCGACACCGAGCAACAGCGCCGCAGACTTGCCGCGTATCATTCCGGCAAGAATCTGCACAGCCTGCACCCCACCGTAAACGCCCATGGCACTGAATGCGCCACGCACGCTGTCGGCATATGATCTGGCCGTCTCCACTCCATTTTGTCTGCTTTCAGCCATAATAAACGACAAAATTAGCCAATCTCACCGAATTAACATAGCCCCATCCGATTTTTCGCAAAACAGTTTTTTAGAGCGTGAAGTCATCTTGACTTTTTGAATCTGTTAATGTGTTTAAGAAATATCACATGGAATACCAGGAGATTCCACCCTTTCCAGCTGGAAACCGTTTTGTCGAAACGACGGATCGGAAAGAGTCCATCCAGGCATTTGTCCTCTCAATGCTATATCTGAGAGACAGGAGTTCTCTGTCCAGCAGATATTTTTCATCGTTTTTGTAAGGTTGTTGCATAGCCATCGGAATACCCTGAAGGTCAGCAATAAATATGGCATTGGTTGTCTGCGCCGCTTTATGCGCTGCTCCACCGACTTCTTCTCCTCCGCGCCGTGCCACGGTATGGCTGCCGTCAAGGTCGGCACTGGAGGGGTCTATCATGTCGCGCTTGCGTCCAAGCAGCGATTCCTCAGGCCACGGAAAAACTCGGTTTTTCAAACCCGAAAACCGAGTTCTTCAAACAAATCGCTAATTTTGCACTTGCCAGTTGAACCTGCGTAGAAGTAATCCAGTTCTTTTCTCCAGACTGAATTGATGTAAGTTCGGCACGAATTCTATGTAGGTCTTTATAGAAGTCATCAATACATTCAGGCTTATAAAACATTGTACGATATACTTTTGAAATTATTGAGTGATATCTGTAATATCTAATTCGACCTCATTGTCAAGGCCTTTACACTGGCGGGTGAAAAGCTGCCATGGCGTCGAGCCGAAGTATTTGCCGAGAATTTCAATGATTCGGTTTTGCTCGGCTGTGGTGCAGGGATACTCTGGTGTGGCGTATAGCACGCAGATACATTCCTGCTGCTTGGCGGGGTTCAAATATTTCTTGCTGTTGTATAATGGGTTGAGCAACAGATCTGCGATGTAATCTATGCGTCCTGATTTTCCGTATGTCTTGGATTCATAGTATATGGTCTCTATGGATGATGACGACAGCACCAACTGCTTGAGTAGTTCGGACACGGAGCCGATTTTGGCTTCGAGCAGATCGAGTTCTTTATGTAGTTCGCTCTGCCGGAAGAGCTCGTCGCGCCTCTTTTTCATACGATACTTGCGTTTGCGCTTGCTACGGTTTTGCCTCTTGCCCCAAAGTTTTCCTTCGCCAAATACAAACCAGTCGTCAGCCTTAGCGGAAAGGCAAAGGTCTTCAGCCGTTGACATCATCTGTTGTTTTAATTCCCGGCGTATCTTTTTATCACGACAATAAGGCAGCGCAATCTTTATATCCAGACGTTTCGCCTTCAAAGCGTATTTGTCAGCCTCATGTTCCTCAAACAGTGCCCAGTCTATTTCGCCATAACGACCGAAGGGCGCGGAGCACCAAAGTATCTCGGCTGCCGCCTCTGCTGCAGTAACCGCTCCGTTGTCGGGGAGGACAACCTTCATTCCTACGATGTTGAAATACCGGTCGCCCTCGCACATGTAGGCATCTGAGTTGCCATCCGGATGGAATGTTATCGTGCCACCTTCGCCCGAAAACACGGTGTTAAGGATAATGTCGTAATCCTCTTTATATCTCGATATGGGGAGAAGCGCATCAGGATATTTCTTCTTCATCGGCTCAATAATGTCCTTGAAATACAATGATTGGCAGAGCTCTTTTACAGTCATATTGTCAGAGATTGTCTAAATTTATATAATACGGATTTTGAGAAGGATTGTCATATGGATTTTTGTTTGTGATGAGGGAGTGTAGCCGTAGCTACATGACCGGGGAGCAAACAAAAAGACGCTGGAAAGACTCTCAAAAGCAAAGTGATATGAATTTTAGACAATCTCTTAGACTGCCAAAAACTGTCAGCGTTGTTCTCAAAGTTCTTCTACTGTAAAAATGTTGACTTCGGCATTGCGAAATAAATCCTTGAAGGCCGTTTCGGGACTAACTTCAGCTAATGTATCATCCTTACCGTCTTCCACCCCGTAATCCTCATAGTCATAGTCTTCAAGCTCGAGATGGATTGAACACCATTTCTTATTATCGGAGAGCTTCAATTTTATGCCGTACATTAGAAAGTGTTCTCTGTATCTTTCATAGAATTCCTCGGCGGTTTTGATTTCCGCGTCAGTTATGAGTTGGGTATAATAGGCGTGCCGGCGACGCATCAGTTCTAAGGTTTCCTTACGGTGCTGCGCCATGTAGTCCAGCAAAGGCGCAAATTTCTTCGCATTCTCATCGATAATTTGCTTCCTTCTTTCAGCAAGTTCCCGCTGTTCTTCGTCTGTAGTTTGATTCATATCTATGCTATTCTAAATTTTTGGACAAAGTTATCCCTGTCGCCTGCCAATAGCTGTCAGGCGATAACAAAAAATGGAGGGATGTTTTGAGTGGGTCTAAGCCTTCACTGCTGCGACCAACACCACCTTGCAGGAATCACCCAGAGATTCGTCAGAGGTGATACCCCACATAATATTGATGTCAGGATTTGTTTCTGACAGCGTGTCGGTGATTGATGACAACTCTGACATTTTGGGCTGCCTGTTACCGAAGCGGAAATCGATCAGTAATTCTTCTACCTTATCAACCTTACCAGGCAGGGCGTTGACGGCTTCGTTAAAGGCTTCGCCAAGGTTTGCGTTGACTCCTGATGTCACATGGCTTTCACCCTCGGCTGCAAGCAGACTGACAATATCATCCTTGTCAAGGGTGATTATGCCCTCCGACTCAATGATGCGGTCGAGTTCCTTGATGTCGCCATGAACGGGATAACCGTTCCAGATTGAGATTTCGTTGTTCATTGGATTATGCTTTGGAAATAAGAATTTCGATTGCCTTTTGTGCATCGGCATCCGTGATGCCAACAATGGGATTTGTCTCGACATAGCGGTCGTGCTGAGCTGGGGAAAAGTCGTCGAGGTCGTCGATTATCACGTAATCGGGGCATCCGTGCTTGTCGAGCCAACATTCGATATCCTCGCCGCGCGAGATGTATGTGGCTCCACAAGGGATTGTATCAATAATCTCGCCGGGAAGCTCCCGCACCTCCCACATAATGCGCAGACTGCCGAGACTATGAGCGTAACGCCACGATGAAGAAATGACAATTGCAGCATCGGTAGCGTCAATAATCCGGCGCAGATTCTCAACAGCGCGTTGGTCGAAGAGCGGCCCCCATGCATCCTTGTTCGGCATTCCTTCAACGGCAAGCCGCGCCTGACATTGCTCAGTGTTGAGCACACCGTCGAAGTCGAGAAATATTACAGGTCGATTCATCAGTTTTCTCTTTTTAGCAGCCCGGGCCGGACTCGACTCGACGCAGTGCCGAGAGCAGAGTCAAGCTTGCTTGAACTATGCCGAGGCACGAGGAGAATGGGCGAAGCCAACCGGCAATACCGCTTCCGCGGCACACAAAGCGCGTCTGACCAATTCCGCCACCAGGCTGATGTGATTGTATCGCAAAATTACGACACGTGTGTCTCATTTTGCGGCACAATGAAAGGCAAAATATGGCTATAATTGCCAAAAAAAGTATCAGGTATACTAACAGACGGATATATATCATCATTTCACGAGCTCTGCTATTTTATCCATTACTCCTTGATACCAATCGTATTCACGATTGCCATAACCGGGATGATAGGTGCGGAACAAGTTCTCTATAAACTCTTTACCCTATGGCTATTGATTCACCTCAATAATGGAACTTATTGCAGCGATCACATCCTGTTCTTGCCCAAAAGCAAAGCTACGTTTAAGCGACCCATTATCTTGCCATTTGAAGCTCCGAAGTATCTTATCGTTTACCCATTCATATTTTTCACGGATGAAAACCTCGTATGCAATATCAGAATCCAGATATGTAAATATATATATTTGAGAGTTCACACCATTGATGTTAAATTCAAATACGCAACTATTTGGATAATTGGGCCAGTTGACAAACCTAAGGTTAGGCTGGATTCCCTTTAGCCTTCGATATAGATTTTCCGCCAGTGTTTCTGGTAGATTTTTCATCATGGAGATAAATCGCTTTGCTTGTTCTGTTATTTTGGCATCTCTGATTATATACTCATATAATTCATTCATCGTAGAACTCTTTACCATATCTGGTGTTAATGACTTTAATAGCTCAGCATACTGTTTTAATATTGATAGACAATCAATATTCTTAGTTGAGCTTATTAGCGGCTCAATCCAATTCATTACTAAATTAATTTCTTTTGGAGAGGAATCATATGCCGGGATATTGATTAATAAATCATCTATCTTTTGCTTTTCACCCGCTTCCTTGAAGTTCCAAGACTTTTTATCGACAGATTTTTTTATATTTAACGGAAGATAAACAATTGCGTCTACATTATAGCCATCCTTACATGCACCCTCATAATATCGAGGTATTTGATTTTGCATATCCGGCGCACTGTTGATTTTATTTTCAATAATAATACAATGGCGTTTGTCACGTGTGCTTATAAGGATATCAATATTATGTTTTTCGCGCTCAATCAATGCATTCACATAATAATCTTTTCGAATAGCCCTGTCTGTATTTGTCTTCCTTATTTTCTGATTTAGCATATCAATGAAGGCGTCAAGATACCGATTGCCTTCATTGTGCTTCGCTTTAGGATTGAGAAATGCAGCAATGATATCGCTGTGAAAGTTCTCACGGTAATATAAATCTGAAGTCAGAGTAAAAACATTAAACCCAACTTCTAATGTTTCTTTCTGGATTTTATCAAACTGTTCACATAAAGAAGTAATTGTTCTGTCTGATAGAAACTCTCGAAATTGTTCTTCTTGGTTCATACCGCAAATTTACAAATTATTTGCCATAATCAAACGGAATTCTTCTGAGTTTATGCATTATGTCCTTTACGGCCTCCATGTCGCCTGACGGAATATCCGCACCCAGCAATATCAACCCTAAAATTTCACGGACAGATTTGGATCTTTCATCCTTTGTCGCCTTGTTGAGAATCAGATTATACAGATTGCCGTCCCCGGGACCGAGGTCATTGGACGACACACGATAACGAGGTTCTATCCCTTTGATACATTCTATTTCCACGTCAAAGATGCTTTCAACGTTGCGGCGCAAGCGATGGAATGTTCGTTCCGGGATACCCGGCTCTTTTTCATCGTTCATCGGCGAATTTGCCCATTTGTCACTTAGTTCGTTCATTGATATGCCACTGGAAGAGGCTTTGACGAACTCATTTAATGTCCATAGGACACGCTTAAATTTTGATACTGACATTACAGTTCGATTATATCAGGAGTGCTAAGTGCTGAATAGTCCTCGTTCATTATCGCCCCGTTGGAGAAGATAGTGCCGTTCTGCCCGATAATTCCGTGTTGGCGATGGATATGACCGAAGAGATGCGCTTTCAGATGTAGGATGGATATGACCGAAGAGATGCGCTTTCAGATGTAGGTCGGAAAGTTTCATAAGTATCTCTTCCGACCCATAGTTGATGCCATCGTCGAAATCGAGAATGCCGTATGCCGGCGAGTGGGTTATCAGCATGTCGGTGTCTGCCGGTATTTTAGCATAATGGTGCGTCTGCCTGTTGGTGATGCAGTCTTCAGTAAACATAGGCACTCCATAGAATTTCAGTCCGTCTATCTCGATGCCCGAATTGCATAGATAGTGGACGTTGCCGTCAAGGCCATCGATGTTTGCGTCATATAGGCATGAGTCATGGTTGCCGCAGATAAATATCTTATGGCGATATGGCAGGTCGCAAAACCAGTAGAGAAAGTCCATTGCCTCGCGCTCTTCTCCTACCATGCAGAAGTCGCCGGAGTGAACCACGATGTCGGCCTCGGGCAGATTCTTCAGCCGATGGTGCGCACTGTGAGTGTCTGAGAGATGTAGTATTTTCATTAGTCATACATTTTTTTTGCAAAGCTAATAAACCCTACTGACAGATCATGACAATAGACTGCACTAATTTTGCGCTCATAAAATATTTGTCGCTAGACCCACTTCATTATGCCTCGTTTGCGATACAACACATCGAAACATTTAGAGAATCGAATAAAAGGGAAGTAAATGTTTATACGCAATCTGTAGTCTCGACAATTGTCTGGAAACAAACACTCTCAATCGCTCCAGTTGGTAACCTCTTGTTCGAGTATTCTGAAAAGCAGATTGAGCATACGGCGAGCCCGTTCGTCGGGGCATATGTGAGCGGTAGCGCCGTCGATCAGGCGGCAGCATAGTTGCATGCGATCGGCATCCTGTTCACGGCCGGCATGATCGGCAAAACCTCGCATGAAGCCCATATCGTATTCAAGCTTGCGTTTAAGCACGTATAATATGCCTCGCCAGTCGCCGGGTGAGCTATGGGCGAAGGTTTCTTCCCAGAACAGACGCTCTTTGCGGTCGACGCTCTCCCGCTTTACTGATCCTAAGGGGTCTGACTCGACTGACTCCATCAGATATTGACCGAGAGCCTGGCAATCGTCAGACTCAATGATATCAAGATAATGATTGAGGTCATCATCATGTTCTTTGGATGTGATGAATGTGAGCAGCGAAGCCCAGTAAAGCAACACGGCTGAAACGTATGCACTGTCTGTCTCGGAGGTTTTTACATTCTTGTCTATAAGCCAGTCGGGTGCGGCATTCATTCCCTCAGGCTGTATCGTGGGACGAGATGACAGCTCTATGACACCTTTGCAGCGCCTACTGGGAAGCGACAGCAGCTTACTGTAATACTCGACGTAGACAGGCTTGATTTCATCAGGCTCAGAGAAGTTTTCAGCAATTGCCGCCCATATGTCTTCAAACCGGCATTCGGTCAGATACTCACGAAATGTCTTTCTTTTCATCTTCTTGTTCTTGTTTTGATTTTAGTCGTTTGTACTCAGCTATCAGCACTTTGACACAGGGTCGGTAGGCATGCATGGAAAACAGCAATCCGGTCAATACACCGATAATCAGAGGAGAGCGCAGACCGTATGCTTCAGCCAGTGCCGCTCCGATTCCTGTGCCGACCCCCATAAGTACATGGGCTTTCATTAATTTGCAGTTTAATTCATTGAAAGTCATAATTGTCTGATGTTTTGCTTGCAAAATTACAACCGTGATGTCTCAAATATCGATACAGCACAAAGTCTGTGCAATCCATGCCGGACAAAAAAGTTGAAGAAAAGCGTGGAATAGCTTGGCAGATAAAGGGAAAATGTGTAATTTTGTAGCCGAATTGATCCAAAGGGCTCGAAAAGCAGTGGCTTGCAATGATGTAAACCGATCTCGCCCAAGGATGTAACCGTATTTATTATCAAAAACAGATGTACGCAATCGTAGAAATTCAGGGACAGCAGTTCAAGGCCGAGGCCGAGAAGTTCTTGTATGTCCACTATCTCGGCGAAGCTGTCAAAGAAGGAGAGAAGGTTGAGTTTGACCGTGTGCTCCTCGCTGAAGCCGACGGTACGGTAAAGGTTGGCGCTCCGACAGTTGACGGCGCCAAAGTAGTTTGTGAGGTGCTCACTCCCCTCGTAAAGGGCGACAAGGTTATCGTCTTCAAGAAGAAACGCCGCAAAGGCTATCGTCGCAAGAACGGTCACCGTCAGTGCTTCACAAAAGTGTTAGTGAAAGAAGTAGTAGCTTAACCCGTTAAAAAAAATCAGAAATCATGGCACATAAAAAAGGTGTAGGTAGTTCGAAGAACGGCCGCGAGTCAGAAAGCAAACGACTCGGCGTGAAGATTTTCGGTGGTCAGCACTGCAAGGCGGGTAATATCATCAAGCGTCAGCGTGGAACCGTTCACCATCCGGGTGAAAACGTCGGTATCGGCAAGGACCACACACTCTACGCTCTGACCGACGGCGTTGTGGTATTCACCGTAGGCAAAGAGGGCCGCAAGTTTATCAATGTAGCTCCCGCCGAGGCATAAGCCCGGCCGCTGACAAAAGACACTTTACGGCATCTGTCGACACAGACAGAAGCAGCACGGACAACAGCAAAAACGCTGCATCAGTCACTCCCTAACGGGATGTTTCTGATGCAGCGTTAATTTTATTGATACGACAGATGATGCCCCGACATTTCAGCCCGTGGCATTACAACCGCCAGACATCCTGCCATCAGTCAAGCAGACGTCCGGCCTTTATGTAATCCATGCCTATTGTGAAATACTCACGTCCATAGTCTACCGGACGTATCACTTCCCCGTCAAACACCACTATATCAATATCTATTACCACACAAGAGGACGACAGACGGCGTCCCATCGAATTCTCAATATCCTTGCATCGGCTCTGAAGCGACACAGCATCAAGTCCGAACACTCCCGACAACACGGCATTGCCATACACCTTGCCGCTGCCGCTTATATCCGGCGTGTTGTAAAATTGCGATACGACGATTTCGCTCCCTATCAGACGAAGCCTCGCGATAGCCTCACGGAGCATGGCTTCGGCCTCGACCACATTACTGCCGAGAGAAATCACAGCCTCGTGATGCTGCACGCGGTTCATTGGCCAACACCTTTCATCGTCAACGCCACGCGCCCGCGTGGAGCATCGACATCAATCACCTTCACCTTGACAGCCTGCCCCACTTTGAGCAACTCGGCCGGATTTGACACAAACCGTTCAGACAGCTGCGATATATGCACCAGCCCATTCACTTTCAAGCCTATGTCGACAAACGCCCCGAATGCAGTAAGATTAGTGACACGTCCCGTCAGTTCCTGGCCTATATGCAGATCGGCGATCTCCGCCACATCCTTGCTGTACATCACCGGCTCCGGATCCTTCACACGCGGATCGCGTGCAGGCTTCTCCAGCTCGCTTATAATATCACGCAACGTAGGCAGCCCGACGTTTTTGTCCACATACTGCTCAACCTCAATACCCTCAAGCTTCGTCTTGTTGCGTATCAGATCATTTACGCCGACCCCGGCATCGGCGGCCATACGGGCCACTACCGGATAACTCTCGGGATGCACTCCGGTGGAATCAAGCGGATTGTCTCCTCCGTTTATACGTAAAAAAGCCGCACACTGTTCGTAAGCCTTCCGCCCCATGCGCGGAACTTCAAGCAGTTGCTCGCGTCGCCGGAACTGGCCGTTGGCGGTGCGATATTCGACTATATAGTTTGACAGTGCATTGCCTATTCCCGACACCTGCGCAAGCAATTCGGGCGATGCCGTGTTCACGTCGACACCCACGGCATTCACGCAACTTTCCACTGTGAAATCCAAAGCACGCTTCAGCCCGGCCTGATTGACATCGTGCTGGTACTGCCCCACTCCGATTGACTTCGGATCGATCTTCACCAGTTCTGCAAGCGGATCAAGCAACCGGCGTGCGATCGACACTGCGCCACGCAGAGTGACATCGAGCTGCGGAAACTCACGACGCGCGCAATCCGATGCCGAATACACGCTGGCCCCACGCTCGCTCACCGTCTGTATAGCCACGTTGCGCGGAAAAGTGATATCCGACAAAAAGGTCATGGTTTCACGCGAAGCCGTCCCGTCGCCAACCGCTATAACATCTATGCCAAGGCGTCCGACGAGCATACACAGCGTATCGGCGGCTCTGTACACATCGCCCACAGGAGCACAGGGATATATCGTCTCCGTAGCAAGCAAGGCACCCTGCTCATCAATACACGCCACCTTGCATCCGCTTTTGAATCCGGGATCTATGCCCATCACTCTCTTGCGTCCGAGAGGCGGCTCCATGAGCAGATGTCTGACGTTTTCGGCAAAAATGGAGATCGCCGCATCATCAGCCCGCTTCTTTGTCAGCGCGGCCACCTCGTTCTCTATAGCCGGCTTGAGCAGCCTGCGGTAGCCGTCGGCCACAGCCTGACGTATGATTTCAGCCACAGGAGCTGCACAGAACGATTTTACAAACAGGCGTCCGAGGCGTTCTATGATCTCATCATCATCGATCGTTATCGACACCCGCAGCAGTCCCTCCTCCTCACCCCGGCGCATGGCGAGATAATTGTGAGAGCCACACAGGCGCAATGATTTGGAGAAATTGTAATAATTCTGGTAGTTGACCGCATCGGCCTCCTTGCCTCTGATCACTCTGGCATTGATAGTGGCATTGCGGGCAAACCTCTGCCTGACGAGCATTCGTGCCTTCTCATTCTCACTCACCCACTCGGCTATGATATCCGATGCACCGGCTATTGCCGCATCGGCATCAGCTATATCGCCGCCTACAAATCGCGTAGCCACCGATACCACATCGCCCATACGCTGGCTCATGATCTGCTTGGCCAACGGCTCCAGGCCGAACTGGCGCGCAGCCTCGGCACGAGTGCGCCGACGCGGCTTGAAAGGCAGATATATATCTTCGACCTCCGCCGGATCAAGCGTTGCCGCAAGCCGTATCATAAGATCATCGGTCATCGCACCGCTTTTCTCTATGGCATCGGCCACAAACTCCTTTCGCTTCTCAAGCTCCTCCAACTCTTCCGCCTGCGTGCGGATATTGTTGAGCGCCACTTCATCAAGCGACCCGGTCATTTCCTTGCGATAACGGGCTATGAAAGGTATGGTAGCGCCGTCATCAAGCAACCTGAGAGTTGATGCGACCTGCTTACGAGACAGATTTAGACGTTTGCCAATTATTTCAGCTATGTCAAGAGGCATGATAAAACAGATGATGGGTAAAATGAACGATATATATTCTGCGATTTTTATGGCATCGCTTTCAGAGTAATCAATGTTATTTCAGGAGTGGCTCCAAGCCTCATGGGCATCCCCACTGTACCGGCGCCGATATTGACATACAGCGCATGCCGGCCGGCCTCGTCGCCATACATACCACCCCATGTGGCATAGCGCATTGCTGCCGGCGACAACCCTGCGACCTCTATCTGCATGGCATGTGTATGCCCGCTGAGGGTCAGAGCTATATTGACGTCGTCATGATCGGATATAGAATCAGTCCAATGCGCCGGATTGTGCGACAGCAGGATTTTGCTTACGGAGTCGCCGACACCAGGATAGGCCTTAGGGAGTGAGCCATATATCCGAAACGGAGGATCTCCGATATTCTCCACACCTATGACAGCTATTGAATCGCGTCCCGAATGTATGAATTCGGTCTGATTAAGCAACAGCTTCCATCCCATGCTCTCCTGCATGGCGCAAAGAGCCGCGACGTCAGCAGCCTTGTCGGCCTCCGACGGCCAGTCGGCATAATCGCCGTAATCATGGTTGCCGAGAATCGAAAACACCCCGTATGGAGCCTCTATCCCCGACAACGCGTCGACAAAAGGAATCAGTTCGGACGAATGACGGTTGACTATATCGCCTGTAAACATCACCGCATCGGGATGCAGACCATTGATAACACCGACAAGCTTCCGCACAAACCGGTCGTCATCACCATACGTGCCGACATGGAGATCTGAAATCTGGACTATCTTGAATCCATCGAAAGCGGCAGGCAGATGCGGGAACTCAAAATCCACCTCCCTGACATCGACACGAAACCTGTTGACAAGGGCACCCCACCACATGGCCAGAAACGCCACTATAGCAATGACGCCTCCTGTCAGCGAGAGCCATCTCCAGCGCCGGCCATGCCACAAAACGGGCAACAACGCGACCGCGTCGACAACAACGAATACCAGCTTAGGCATAATAAACGTCATATAGCCGAAAAGCACCCACATGATAAAAAGCAACGATCCGTCATCGCCCGAGCGCCTCGGCATACTCACACCGACTATCAGCGCCATATATAGCAACACTGCCGACACCAGCTGCAGCCTCGCCGGGACTTTTGATACACATCTGCGACGGACCATTATGTAAATATAGCCGTCGACAAGCAGGCTTAAAACTATTACTGTAATGAGAAACAGTAGAGGAATTCGCATCGTGGTCTACAATCAGTCGGCGACGGCCAGCTTGTTTTTCAGCGGATTGGCATACATTGTCAAAATCATCCTACGCATATATTCGCGGTCGTCATCCGACATACCCGCGATGCCGGCAGCATCAACTTTGTCCTTGATATGAGCCTCCAGATCCGCCACATCAGCTTCGCTATACTTCTCGACATACAACGCTCCACCGTCGAGCAGATCGGCGGCCACATAGTTGATCGGATATATCTTGTATCCGCCGTGTATCGAATGGTCTATTATCGAACAGATGCGACGGACAGCTTCAACTCTGTCGACATCGGCCGGTATGGCACGCACTTCGTCAGAAATGCACTTTCCGATTTCGAAATGCACCCGTCCCTTGAATTGCAACATACCTGTTTCCATGCTCAACAAATCGTCGTGCGGCGACTTCTTGAAGTCAGGATCATTGCGCTTCATCAAAAACTCACGTGCCTTCAGGCCGTCGTTGGGATCATATTCGTATGATATCGATACCGGCACAAGATTGAGTTCGGCTATATTCTCAAGTAGAGATCCGCTACCGCCCAAAGCCATCATCTTGACCAGACTCTCCTGGGTGAGATCATTCGAATCCTTTGCACGTCCCTCGCGCTGGGCTATCCAAATGCTCTCATGCTTGTCGGTGATAGCATGATGCATATATGCCGACAGCTCCTTGGCGGCTTCAAGAGCCTTTGTGAGTTTCAGATTGCGACGCACTACGAAACTCTTGTTCAGCTTCACCAGATCTGTGATCCAGTCATATATGAGCAGATTGTCGCCAATCGCCACTTCCGATGTCGGCAGTCCGGCACGCAGAAAACAAAGATTCAGAAAAGAGGCGTCGAGCACGATATCGCGGTGATTGGATATAAACGTAAACGACTTCTCGGAATCCACATTGCATATTCCTCCGACACTAATTCCGGCTGTGGTCTTTCTGGCAAGCATCTCAAGGAAAGGCCACATTATCTTTGACTGAAAAGTAGCCTTGTCGGGTATCGCCAGTAATTGCTTGACAAATTCGGAGAAATCCACTTCGGGCATCACATACCTTACTGCGTGTTCAAAACCTGGTTCCTTGACAAGGAGTGACATCTTTTCGCCAAACTGCGAATCGTCGAAGGGGGCTATCGCTTTGAAATCGTGTAGATTGTCCATAACATCATTATCAGGCCGCAAGCCGATGCGGCAACATTCGGGAGTCAAAGTTACAAATTTTTATTCACTTGCGCGGCTCTTTGACGCCATTTTTCAATCATTTGCCGCATATCGTCGGGCAGTTCCGACGTAAAAAACATCTCTTCCCGCGTAGACGGATGCACAAAACCGAGAGTGCGGGCATGAAGCGCCTGACGGGGGCACAGCGCCACGCAGTTGTCAACAAATTTACGGTAGGCAGCCGTACGCTCCCCCCGCAATATCTGATCGCCGCCATAGCGGGCATCGCTGAACAACGGGTGACCGATGTGACGCATGTGGGCACGGATCTGATGCGTACGTCCGGTTTCAAGCACACATTTCACCACGCTTACAGGACCGAGATCCTCCAGCACCTCATAATGCGTGACCGCATGACGCCCATACTCGCTGCCTTCCGGAAAAACATCCATACGCAGCCGGTCGGAAAGCGAACGTCCGATATTGCCCACAATCGTCCCTTGACGCGGAGAGGGACATCCCCATACGACCGCCATATATTCGCGCTTTGTGGTTTTCTCGAAAAACTGACGGCCGAGAGCGGTCTTGGCGTCAGGAGTCTTGGCCACGACAAGCAGACCCGACGTATCCTTGTCAATGCGATGCACCAGTCCCATGCGAGGGTCGTCGGCGTCATAGTCGGGATTATCCTTGAAATGCCATGCCAGAGCGTTGACGAGCGTGCCGCTGTAATTGCCGTGTCCGGGATGAACCACCATCCCCGCCGGCTTGTCTACCACGAGCACAGTATCATCCTCATATACTATATTTATGGAAATATCCTCAGGTATGATATCCAGCTCGTAGCGTGGACGATCCATCACCACTGCCACTACATCGAGCGGCTTGACACGATAATTGCTCTTCACCGCACGCCCGTTGACCAATATGCAGCCCGCATCGGCCGCCTGCTGAATACGGTTGCGCGACGACTTCTCTATACGTGTGACAAGAAACTTGTCCACACGCAGCAACTGCTGACCCTTGTCGGCTACAAACCGGAAGTGTTCAAACAGTTCACGTCCGTCATCACCGTCAGTCGTTGCTGACGCGCTCAGGTCCAGCTCGTCGATATCGGCATCCTCCATATCAGAACTGTTCGGTTTCAGGATCCGCCGTAGTGTCAATATCATCCGACACGCCTTCGCCTACATTCAGCACTATCGATGCAGTCACAGGCAGCCGGCTGCCAGCCTGAAGCTGGCGGCCGTCGCTTTTCACCGACACCACCAGATCCTTGAATTCCGACGGCACATACTCCACATATATATTCCGGAAACCGAGTCCCTCAAGTATCGAGCGAGCCTGACGCAGCGACACATCGGTGAGCGACGGCACACTCACACTCTTCGGAGAGAATGCCGTAATAGTCAGATACACCGTACGCCCGGCCTTCACTTTCGTTCCACGTTTGGGATTTTGCTCCACAACTGTGCCTGGGCGAGTTTTCTCGTCATATATCGAATCGCTCAACGCAGCCTCGAAGCCTTCACTCTCAAGACTGCTCATGGCAACCTCATAGGTCATGCCCTTCACCTGCGGCACTTCCACATAATGTCCATGATCTGTCCATGAGTCGAGCCACACCAGCAACAGCCACACAAACACGACCGCCACAAGAGCCATCAGAGCCAGATTAAACAGAAAACGGGTGGTGAAAGCGCCCGGACGCCACTTAAATTTCAAATTACTTGTACTTTTCACAATAATTATCAGCTGCCGGAAGGCCGTAAGACCACTGCCGGATGTAATAAAACGCATGGCAAAGTTAACAATTTACAACGGAATTGACTCAAAACATTGATAGTTTTTCGATAAAAAGATGTAACTTTGTGGCCGAAATTTCTACCAAATCAAGCAGGCATAATGCGCAAATACCTCATAATACTGCTCTCGGCCGTAGCACTGACATCGTGCGGAGAGTATAACAAAGTGCTCAAAAGCACCGACCCCAACCTCAAGCTCGAATTTGCCAAACGTGCATTCGAGCAGAAAAAATATGTGCAGGCCTCGACAGTGCTCAACGACATTGTTGACCAGTTCAGAGGTCAGGAAAAAGCCGAGGACGCGCTCTACCTCCTTGCATTGAGCAACTACGAGAACAAAGATTACGCATCATCAAGCGTATATTTCAAAAACTACTACACCCGATATCCGCGAGGAAAATACACCGAACTTGCACGCTTCTACTGCGGATACGGATATTATCTCGACTCCCCGGAGCCCCAGCTCGACCAAAGCGACACGATGAGAGGCATCGAAGAGTTGCAGGGATTTCTCGACTACTTCCCGCGATCCGACAAAGTCAGCATAGCGCAGAACGCAATTTTCGAGATGCAGGACAAGCTAACGCTTAAAGAACTGCAGAACGCACAGCTCTACTATAATCTCGGCAATTATATGGGCAACAACTACGAATCAGCCATAATCACCGCCCGCAACGCCATAAAGACATATCCTTACTCACGCTACAAGGAAGATCTTGAAATGGTGATACTCAAATCCAAATATCAGGAGGCTGTACAAAGCGTGGAGGAGAAAAAAGCCGACCGCTTCAGGGAAGTCATCGACGAATATTACTCGTTTATCAACAACTACCCCGACAGCCCCAACAAAGAGGAGGCCGACAACATTCTGAAAATAGCACGCCGTCACGTAGGTGAATAAAACCGGCAAGCAGCCACAGACCTCCCAATCATTCAGAACTGAAACAAACAAAATATAAGCCAACAACAAGATGGATTATAAGAAGACCAACGCTCCATTAAACACCGTCACACGCGATCTCGTGGATCTCTCCGAAGAAACCGGAAACATCTATGAAACCGTCTGCATCATCGCCAAGCGCTCCAACCAGATCGCCGACGAGATGAAGCACGACCTCGAAAAGAAACTTCAGGAATTCGCATCGCTCAACGACAACCTTGAGGAAATCTCCGAAAACCGCGAGCAGATCGAAATCTCACGTTATTACGAGAAACTCCCGAAACCCACCCTCATTGCCACACAGGAATATATCGAGCACAAAATCCACTTCCGCAATCCGGCCGACAACAAGGACATGGACTGACACGTATTAAGTGGCCAATTACGGCTGCAATAACGCCGACAGAAGGATTTAGCTCACAAATGTTTTGGCAGATTAAAAAATTAACACTACCTTTGTGGGCCTGAAAGCCTAAACGGCACAAGGCAACACCTATATAATTTCATCATAAACCCCTAAAAATTCCAAAGAATGCATTTGAATTCTGAAGAAAAAGCGGAAATCTTTGAGAAATACGGTAAGAGCAAGACTGACACTGGCTCGCCTGAAGCGCAGATTGCATTATTCTCGGTCCGTATCGCTCATTTGACTGAGCACCTCAAGTCAAATCACAAAGATTATACCACAGCACGCGCCCTTAAGGCTCTTGTCGGCAAGCGCCGTCGTCTTCTTGACTATCTGATCAAGACCGACATCAACCGCTATCGTGCCCTCATCGCCAAGAAGGAGCTCGGTATCAGAAAGTGATCGCTGCCATAGCGGCGATTGCCCGACGACAACACAATCGGCAGAGGCATCCATCATCATGGATTCCTCTGCCGATTCATTTATAGCCGGCTATTCTATATATCCACAAAAACAGCTCGCGAATCTCATTCAGATACGACGATGATCAGATCGACGATAATCCGACGAAATACCCGTGAAAATATCCTGACAAAACGCTATCGATTACGACCCATTTTTACTAACTTTGTGGCTTAGTTCAGCTATACAGACATGACCAATAACGATTTCTGCGAAATAACGCAGTTTATCCGTCACAACTACAACGCTGCCGACGGACAGACCGTAGCACTTCACTCGCCGACATTCGCCGGAAACGAAAAGAAATATCTTGAGGAATGCATCGACACCACATTCGTGTCAAGCGTCGGAGCATTTGTAGATCGGTTCGAATCTGAAATGGCTCGATACACCGGAGCTGCAGGCGCGGTTGTCACAGTGAACGGCACCGCCGCCCTCCACATGGCCTTGATATTGAGCGATGTGGAACGCGGCGACGAAGTCATCACACAGCCACTGACGTTTATAGCCACCTGTAATGCAATCGCATATACGGGAGCGAGTCCGGTGTTCATCGACATCGACCGGTCAACACTCGGCCTGTCGCCCGACGCACTCGAAGCATGGCTTGAAGCAAATGCCGACGTTGACAACAACGGTAATTGCCGCAACAAGACAACCGGAGCGCGTATCAGTGCAGCAGTAGTGATGCACACGTTCGGACACCCCGCACGGCTCGACCGACTGGTCGACATATGCGAGCGATGGCACATCAAACTCATAGAGGACGCGGCAGAGAGCGTCGGATCGCTCTACCACGGACGCCACACCGGCACCATCGCCCCGATAGGAGCACTGAGCTTCAACGGCAACAAAACAATCACTACCGGAGGCGGCGGAATGCTGCTGTTTTCCGACGAAACAATGGCACGGCGTGCAAAACACCTGACCACGCAGGCCAAAGTGCCACACCGATGGGAATTCATCCATGACTCGATCGGATATAATTACAGGATGCCCAACATTAATGCGGCCCTCGGATGCGCGCAACTCGAACAGCTTCCGAATTTTATCGCCGACAAACGACGTACGGCCGAAGCATACCGTCGATTCTTCGAGAATATCGACGGAATCGAATTCGTGACCGAACCGGAGGGCACCCGATCAAACTACTGGCTCAATGCCATACTGCTCCCCGACCGTACCGCGCGCGACTCTTTTCTGGAATACACCAACAACCATGGCATACAGACTCGCCCGGTGTGGGAACTTATGCCAAACCTCAGAATGTGGGAATCCGCCGCCACCGACGGCATCAGGGTGAGCCGCGACATTGCCGACCGTCTGGTCAACATACCTTCGGGAGTGACTGCCCCTCGCTATTGACCACTGCATTTAGCCCGAATACCGACACTAACTGCAAATTCTACCGGCAAAAAGCAAAAATAGTCGACGAAAACATTAACTTTGCATACAGAATTATTACCATAAGCTACTACATCATGAAAATCTCCCGACAGACTGCCCCATCACCGATGGGCGAAATCACGCTCTATACACTCACCAACGCTACAGGAGCCAGCGTCACATTGTCATCGCTCGGAGCCGGCATAGTAAAAACAGAGGTACCCGACCGCAACGGCAAACTTGACGACGTCGTGATCGGATATGCTGATCCGGCCGACTATATTGCCGACGGACCCTGTGCAGGCAAGATCCCCGGACGCTTCGCCAACCGCATAGCCAAAGGCCACTTCACACTCGACGGCAAAGACTATACTCTGGCCATCAACAATGGCCCGAACGCCCTGCATGGCGGCCCTACCGGATTCATGAACCGTATATGGGATTCAGAGGCAAATGCCCAGGAGGGCACCGTGACATTCTACCGTACAAGCCCCGACGGCGAAGAAGGATATCCTGGCAATCTCACGGTGAAGGCCACATACACGTGGACCGACGATAATGTGCTGACACTGCGCCTGCAGGCCGAAACCGACGCTCCTACTGTTATCAATCTCACCAACCACGCCTACTGGAATCTCGAAGGCCATAACGCAGGATCGATACTCGACCACGAACTGCAGCTCGAATGCAGCAGATATCTGCCTACCGACGACACCCTCATACCGACAGGCGAGTTTGCTCCGGTAGCCGGAACACCCATGGATTTCACTACCCCGAAAAAGATCGGCCGCGACATAAAGACCGATTTTCCGGCACTCAACTACGGAAAAGGATATGACAACTGCTGGGTAGCCCACGGACCGATACGCAAAGGCGAACTGAAGACGGTAGCCATATTGTCGTCCGAACCGTCAGGCCGCATTCTGGAAGTCAGCACCACGCAGCCGGCCGCACAGGTCTACACCGGCAACTGGCTCGCCGGCTCGCCGGCAAACAAGGCCGGCCGCCCGTATGACGACTACGACGGAGTGGCCATCGAATGCCAGAACATGCCTGACGCACCCAACCATGCCGACTTCCCGTCGGCAGTGCTCCGCCCTGGCGAGAAATATGACGAAACTATAAAATTCTCATTCAAAACCAAATAAACAGAAACGCTAATGAAACCGACATTATTCGTTCTTGCAGCCGGCATGGGAAGCCGTTATGGCGGCCTCAAGCAGCTCGACGGCCTCGGCCCCCACGGAGAAACAATCATGGACTACTCGATCTATGATGCCATACACGCCGGATTCGGCAAGATTGTGTTTGTAATACGCAAGGATTTCGAACAGGATTTCCGCGAAAAGATCCTTTCGAAATACGAAGGACACATACCTGTGGAAGTCGTATTCCAGTCAATCACCGATCTGCCCGAAGGCTACACCTGTCCTGAGGATCGCACCAAACCCTGGGGCACCAATCACGCTGTGCTCATGGGCAAGAACGCTATAAAGGAGCCGTTCGCAGTCATCAATGCCGACGACTTCTACGGCCGCAATGCTTTTGAGGTCATTGCCAAAGAACTCTCACGTCCGCGCGACCGCAAAGGCGACTACTGCATGGTCGGTTTCCGCGTCGGCAACACTATGACCGAAAACGGCTCCGTGGCACGCGGCGTCTGCTCTACTAAAGACGGAAATCTGGAATCAGTCGTGGAGCGCACAGCCATCAGCTACGACAAGGAGGGCCGCATAGTATTCACCGACGAAAACTGCACAGAGCAGACTCTTGATCCCGCCACACCGGTGTCAATGAATCTTTGGGGCTTCACTCCCGACTATTTCGATTACAGCGAACGCGAATTCCGCCGGTTCCTTGACCGCGACATAAACACCCCCAAGAGCGAATTCTTCATTCCTCTGGCGATCGACACACTGATCAAGTCGGGCGAAGCAAGCGTAAAGGTGCTTGACACCGACAGCAAATGGTTCGGTGTGACATATGCCGCCGACCGTCCGGGAGTGGTTGAGAAATTCGCACAGCTCCATGCCGACGGCACCTATCCCGAAAAACTCTTCTGACAATCTTAACGACAATATACGGGGAGCGCCCACCGGCCATGACAAGCGGGCGCTCCCCTCTTTATTGGATTCCATACTGCCAGACCAATGCCCAGATCCGACCAAGCGAAACAGCTCGAACTACTCGCACCGGCACGCAACGCCGATATTGCGATCGAAGCCATCCGTCATGGTGCCGACGCAGTATATATCGGTCCGCCCAGTCATGGCGCCCGTCATGTCGCGTCCAATTCATTCGACGACCTGCAACGCGCCACCGACTTCGCCCACAGATTTGACACAAGGATATATGCCACCGTCAATACTATCGTCTACGACAGCGAACTGGCTGAAGTGGAACGTATGATACACCAGCTGTATCGCTGCGGCATAGACGCTCTGATAGTGCAGGATCTCGGCATTACCCGCCTCGACCTTCCGCCCATGGCCCTCCATGCGAGCACACAGTGCGACATCCGCACACCCGCCAAAGCACAGTTCCTGCAGTCGCTCGGATTCACACGTCTTGTGCTTCCTCGTGAACTGACTTTCGACGAAATCGCCGATATTGCCGGCGCAATAACAATACCGGTCGAAGTATTTGTACACGGCGCGCTCTGCGTGAGCTACAGCGGCGACTGCCGTGCCAGCCAGGCACTGAAAGGACGCAGCGCCAACCGTGGAGAATGCGCGCAGATATGCCGTCTGCCGTTTGATCTCACCGGACCCTCGGGCGAGAAAATCATCGAGCGACGACATCTGCTGTCGTTGCGCGATCTCAACCGGCTGACGTCGCTCGACCGACTGATCGAAGCCGGAGCCACGTCATTCAAAATAGAAGGACGGCTGAAAGATGAGGCCTACGTAAAAAACGTCGTCGGAGCATACAGCAACGCTCTCAACCGCATCGTCGACGCTTCGGAAGGCACACTGCGCAGATCATCGTCAGGCACCAGCCGACTCACATTCACACCCGATCCGGAGAAGAGCTTCAACCGCGGATTTACCGGCTACTTCGGCTACGGAAATAATCCACAAGGCCAAATGGCATCGACGCTCACCCCAAAATGGATCGGCCAGCCGGTTGGAAAAGTCGTGCGAAGCCAAGGCAACCGTATAGAAGCTAATCTTACCGCCGAACTTCATAACGGCGACGGACTCGGATATTTCGACACCAACGGACAATACACCGGATTCCGTCTGAACAAAGCTGACGGCAACAGGCTGTTTCCGGCATCGCCAACATCAATAAAACCAGGCACCACACTATACCGCAACACCGACAAACAGTGGGACGACATAATGACGCGTCCCACCGCATCACGAACCATTTCAGCCCGGATAGAACTATATAGCGTCACAGGCGGCATCGCACTGCGCATAGAGGACGAGGATGGCAATTACACCGCCCTACGGCTCGAAGGAGAGTTTCCGAAAGCCCAGCGCGACCCGTTGCCTCACCGAGCCGAGATTCTCGCCAAGACCGGAGGCACTGACTTCAGGATAGAGCGGGTGACCGACCGTTGCGCCGACATATTCGTTCCCGCCGCCGCACTGACCGAACTCCGACGTCAGGCTGTCGACAGCCTGCAAAGAGTCCGACGTGTTACTTATGAACGCGAACGTCCCGGACAACCATCTGACCCCGCGACTGCCAGCCCGCTTCCTTCAACAGTCATTACGCCCTCTGACAATGTGGCCAATCACCTCGCCCACGAATTATACCGACAACACGGAGCCACTGCCATTGACCCGGCAATGGAAGCAAGCGGCAACGTCAAACCGGGGACACGACTGATGACCACACGTTATTGCCTTCGCCGCGAAATGGACCGATGTCTGAAAACAGCCACAGGACGTCTATGGCCGCAGCAGCTCACGCTCCAGTCGGGCAACATCAGACTCAGCCTCGAATTTGACTGCCGAAACTGCCGGATGCACGTAGTCAGCCTATAGCTGCAGTCTAAGCCTGCAACTATTCCTGTGCAGCGACCATCCGGCACCAATCCTCGATACGGCCTTGAGTCAGATCCGGATGATTCACATTATCGATCAGCAGACCCACGGCATGGCCATCCTTGTCGGCTTCCGAACTGTCAAAGCTATATCCGTCGGTTCCGAAGCCAGCACCGACAAATTTCGCACCGGTATCCTTCAGACGCGAATACAGCTCGCCGACGGCATTGCAGAACGTATCGCTCATCGACTCGTCGCCACAGCCGAACAGCGCGATCTCCTTGCCGCTCAGATCCATGACTTCAAGCCCATGAGAGAAATCATCCATATTGTCTTGCATTTCGCCGTCGCCCCACGTACTCGTGCCAAGCAACAGCAGATCATACGCTGCCACTTCCGACGGAGCCGTCGTAGCCACATTGTGGATATCGCTCTCCTTTATACCAAGACACTTCGCTATCATCTCGGCCACCTCCAGGGTGGTTCCGGTAGTAGATCCATAAAAAATTCCGGTATTTTTCATAATCTCATATTGTTTAGTCTGTAAATACAACGGACTCCGGAGCTGTAATGTTCGGCATCTGATATCACCGGATAATACCTGAAATTCCACACAGCAGCCTCTTGCCGACAGACACCGAACCGACATCTTTTGCCGGAGTTACAGAAAAAATCGGTAATTTTGCCGCGATTTAACCGGACACAGACCTACCGGCGACATACCGGTCGTCCATTATTATTGATTTATGCGTAGCACTGACACTTCGATAGAAACCACATTTTCAATACTTTTTGCCATAAGCATCGCCCATCTTCTCAATGATGCGGTGCAATCGGTAATTCCGTCGATCTACCCGATACTCAAAGACGACTTCGGACTGACATTCATACAGATAGGAATCATCACATTTGTGTTTCAGATGACCTCGTCGATACTTCAGCCCTTCGTAGGCCGGTATGCCGACCGTCATCCGAGCCCGTTCGCCCTCACATTCGGCATGTGCATATCACTTGCCGGACTTGTCATGCTCGCCTTTTCCGACAGTTTCCACTTCATCATCGCCTCGGTGGCGGTAGTGGGCATCGGATCGTCAATATTCCACCCCGAAGCCTCACGCGTGGCACAGAACGCCGCCGGATACCGCAAGGGACTCGCACAGTCGATATTTCAGGTGGGAGGAAACGGAGGTACAGCCATAGGCCCTCTACTGGCAGCCCTGATAGTTTTGCCCCACGGCAAAGGCGCCGTGATATGGTTTGCTCTCGCCCTCGTGCTCGGAGCTATTGTCACCACATGGATAGGCCGGTGGTACCGCCGATACGTGGCCACACGCATGGCATCGCAAGCGGCAAAGGTCATCAGATCGGTCCACTTGACAGAGAAGCAGATCAGACGCGCCATGACAGTACTGGTGTTGCTCACCTTCTCCAAACAGTTTTTTCTGGCAAGCATGCAGAGCTACTTCACATTCTTCCTCATCGACAAGTTCGGCATATCGATACGCGACGCCCAGCTGTGTCTGTTTGCATTTCTCGCCGCATCGGCCATCGGCATTGTGGCCGGCGGGTACGTCGGCGACAAGATCGGCCGCAAATACGTCATCTGGTGCTCAATCCTCGGAGCCGCGCCCTTCGCCTTGTGTCTGCCCTACGCGGGATATGCCATGACTATAGCACTGTCGGTGATTGTAGGCCTTGTGATCTCATCGGCATTCTCGGCCATACTCGTTTTCGCTACAGAACTTAAGCCAGCACATATCGGCACCATCGCCGGACTGTTTTTCGGCCTCTCGTTCGGCCTTGGCGGCATCGGAGCAGCCTTCTTCGGATGGCTTGCCGAAATGACCGACATACAATTTGTATTCCGCGTGAGCACACTCCTCCCCCTGCTTGGCATCGTGGCCGCACTGCTCCCCGACATGAAACCGGCCGACAAGAAGCAATAAGGACGATGCATCTTTCCGTATCTCAATTTTTTATCGTAATTTTGCAGACATACAACGACCAATCAGAAACAAACATAAACGTTATTTTATGAAAGCATTTGTTTTTCCGGGCCAGGGTGCCCAGTTTGTCGGCATGGGCAAAGACCTCTACGACAACAATGCCACAGCGCACGAAATGTTTGAGAAAGCCAACGAAATACTCGGCTTCCGCATCACTGACATAATGTTTGAAGGCACCGACGAAGACCTCAAGCAGACCAAAGTCACACAGCCCGCCATATTCCTCCACTCTGTAATACTTGCCAAGACCATGGGAAGCGACTTCAACCCCGACATGGTGGCCGGACACTCGCTCGGCGAATTCTCCGCACTGACCGCCGCCGGAGCGCTCAGCTTCGAGGATGGCCTGAAACTGGTGGCCGCACGCGCCATGGCCATGCAGAAAGCCTGCGAGATCAAACCCTCGACAATGGCCGCCGTACTCGCTCTCCCCGATGAAAAAGTAGAAGAAATCTGTGAGTCAGTGCCCGGTATCGTCGTGTGCGCCAACTACAACTGCCCCGGACAGATCGTCATCTCCGGCGAGACAGAAGCCATCGACGCTGCTTGCGAGAAACTGCTCGAAGCCGGTGCAAAACGTGCTCTCAAACTCAAAGTGGGAGGCGCCTTCCACTCGCCCTGCATGGAGCCTGCCCGCGCCGAACTGGCCGAGGCCATAGCCCGCACAGAGATCCACACACCGATATGCCCCGTATATCAGAACGTCGACGCACAGCCCCACACCGATCCCGAAGAGATCAAGGCCAATCTGGTGGCTCAGCTTACCGCACCCGTGCGCTGGACACAGACCGTCAAGAACATGATTGCCGACGGAGCTACAGAATTTGTTGAGGTCGGACCGGGCAAGGTGCTTCAGGGTCTTGTCGCAAAAATCGACCGCAACGCCACCGTCAGCGGCATACAGTGATCACTACAGCCACACTGCTATGACCACTCACCACAAGAGTGAGCGCAACCCCGTGGCTATAAGCCATATGACCCTGCCGACAGGGTTACGACTGCTCCACATTCCCCTCGCGGGGGATGTGGAGTATTTCGGTATGGCCGTAAGAGCCGGAAGTCGCGACGAAATGCCGGGCGAAGAAGGTCTGGCCCACTTTGTAGAGCACACCATATTCAAAGGCACAATCCATCGGAAAGCCTGTCATATAGTCAACTGCCTTGAGTCTGTAGGAGGAGAGTTGAACGCTTTCACCACTAAAGAGGAGACCAACGTCTACAGTGTTTTCCCGAAAGGCAACCTGCGACGGGCTGCCGGCCTGATAGCCGACCTGGTGACCGACTCGGTGTTTCCCGCACAGCAGCTTGACAAAGAACGCTCTGTGGTGGAGGATGAGATCAATTCATATCTCGACTCCCCATCCGAAGCCGTCTACGACGACTTCGACGAACTGATATTTGCCGGATCGCCGCTGGCTCACAATATTCTGGGTTCATGTGATACCATCGCCACTTTTACTCCTGAAAAATGCCGTCAATGGCTCGAACGCCATTTCACCATCGATTCGTCGATCGTTTTCTATGCCGGCTCCGAACGTCCTGAAAAGGTGATCCGCACAGTAAGCGGAGCATTCGAGCGATTCACGCGCCGCTCCAATGGCGCTGACACACCCATTCCCGCTGCCACAGCCGCACCATTCATTATCGATCGGGGATCGTCGCGTCATCAGGCCCACACGCTCAGCGGTGTCATCACCGCAAGCCTTTACGACAACAGCCGGTTTGCCCTGTCGCTTCTGTCAAACATAATCGGAGGCCCGGGCATGAACTCACTGCTCAACGTAGAACTGCGTGAACGCCGTGGACTTGTCTACACCGTAGAATCGTCACTGGCGCTATACAGCGACTGCGGACTGCTGACCGTGTATTTCGGATGTGATCCCGACAATCATGCCCGTTGTTTAGACGTGATGCGGCGCGCACTCGGACGACTTTCCTCCGACGGCCTGTCGGAGCGGAAATTCCGACAAGCCCAACGACAGCTTTCGGGACAGACCGTCATCTCTTCCGAACAACGCGAGAACGCCGTGATGTCTGCCGCAAGAAGTTTCCTTTTGCGCGGCGAAGTCATGACCACCGACGACTGCCGCAAAGCTATCGAGAGCATCACACCTGATGACTTCAGGCAGGTATTGAAACTGATTGACCCGGAGCGACTGTCGACTCTCACGCTGCATTGATCCGCCGCCGACGGACACCTGTGTGCCTGCGAAACATCGTGAAACATTGCTCCCCCGATGAATCTTTTACTCTAATCACTTGCATATTTACCGACATTGCATTAACTTCGTGACTGATGAATATTGGTGATATACAATTAGGACAGCATCCGGTGCTCCTCGCTCCGATGGAGGATGTGACCGACGAATCATTCCGACTCATCTGCAAAGAGCAGGGAGCCGACTTCACTTACACGGAATTCGTGTCGGCCGACGCGCTGATACGCAACATAGCCGCCACCACACGCAAACTCAAGATCAGACCGGCTGAGCGTCCGGCCGCCATACAGATCTACGGCCGCGACACGCAGTCGATGGTCGAGGCTGCCAGAATAGTGGAACAGGCTCAGCCCGATGTGATCGACATCAACTTCGGATGTCCGGTAAAAAAAGTGGCCGGAAAAGGAGCCGGAGCCGGAATGCTGCGCGACATACCAAAAATGCTTGAAATCACCTCAGCGGTGGTCAAAGCGGTCAATATTCCTGTCACGGTCAAGACCCGTACAGGGTGGGATGCCGACCACCGTATCATAGCCACTCTCGCCGAACAATTGCAGGACTGCGGCATAAAAGCGCTTACGGTGCATGGCCGCACAAGAGCGCAGATGTACACCGGCCGGGCCGACTGGGAAATGATTGCCCGCGTGAAAGAGAATCCCCGGCTGACAATACCGCTCATAGGCAACGGCGACATCACTACCGGACAGGAAGCACGCGAAGCATTCGACCGCTATGGAGTGGACGGAGTGATGGTCGGACGCGCCTCTATCGGCGCCCCATGGATATTCCGTTCGATGAAAGCAGCTATCACGGGCGAAGATGAGCCGGTGATCACCGACGCAGAGCAATTCGCCATACTGCGCCGTCAGATCACCGAGAGCATAGAACGCATCGACGAATACCGCGGGATACTCCACATACGCCGTCATCTGGCAGCCTCGCCGCTGTTCAAGGGCATAGCCAATTTCAGGGACACACGCATAGCCATGCTGCGCGCATCGACCTACGACGAACTGTCGGCCATACTCAACCAAGTGGAAGAACAGCTGTCGACACAGGAAATCAAACGAAACCCCACCACAACCCAACAGATATGAAACGCAAACTCATCCCCATCATTTTAGCCACAGCGGCCGTTGCAGCCTACGCGGCCGAACCGACACGCTATGAGCTCGACGTAAAGGACTTCACCGAACTGAAGGTGACGGACGGCATCAATGTCGACTACCGCTGCAATCCTGATTCGGCAGGAAAAGCCGTGTTCAACACATCGCCGGAACTGGCATCGGCCATATACTTCGTCCCCGGAAAGTCTAAACTTGAGATACAGCTCGCCACAAAGGAAAACGGTAAATACGACGGTCTGCCCACCGTGACGGTCTATTCCAATTTCCTGTCAAAAGTGGAAAATTCAGGTGACTCGCTTGTAAGAGTGGTCAGCATAGCTCCCGGCCCGAAATTCAAAGCACGGGTTATCGGCAACGGCCACTTGCTCGTACGCAACGTGAAAGCCAATCAGGTCGACGCATCGATCGACACCGGCAACGGCACCATAACCATCTACGGATCGGCCGACCAGGCCAAATTGTCGACCACCGGCAAAGGCAACATCCAGGCCGACGGACTGACAGCCAACTCTGTCAAGTGCAGCCTGTGGGGCACCGGATCTATCGGCTGCAGCCCCAAAGAGGAGCTTTCGGTGATGGGAGCCGGATCCGGCACCGTCTACTACAAAGGACAGCCGTCGATCAAAAACCGCTCCGTAGGAGTCAAGACATCACCGATAGATCAGACCGAAAGCAAATAAATGGCCCAGCAGGCGGAAATGAAACGCCGCGTGGCCGGCACTGTCAAATGGAACGCCATCGACAAACTGTTGTCGATGGCTCTCTATACCGTCACCGGGATAGTGCTCGCGCGTGAAGTGCCTAAGGACGACTTCGGCCTGCTCGGAGCCGTCATGGTGTTCGCGGCCTTTGCAGCCCTGTTTGTCGACAGCGGCTTCTCATCGGCGCTGATTCAGAAAAAACGCGTAAGCCGCCTTGACTACAGTTCAGTGTTCTGGCTCAACATGGCTGTAGCCACCGCCATATACATAATCCTCTACTTCTGTGCCCCGCTCATAGCACGCATATTCCAGAACGATCTGCGCATCATACCGGTGGCGCGGGTGGCTCTGCTCGCATTTGTCATCAACGCCACTGCCATAGTGCAGACCAACCGGCTCATGAAGCGTATGCAGGTGAAAATGATCACTGTCAGCAATGCACTCGGACTCATCATCAGTTCGGTCGCCGCTATATGGATGGCTGTCGAAGGGATGGGAGTGTGGGCGCTCGTATGGCAGACCCTGATACTCTCCGCCGTAAAATCCATCATACTCTGGGCCACCGGCCACTGGACTCCACTCTTTCGCATATCACTGCGATCGCTTAAAGGCTTTTTCAAAGTAGGCTCGGGCATGATGGGTGGAGCGTTTCTCAATATCCTGTTCAAAAACATCTATGCGTTTATAATAGGCATGAGAGCCGGAGTCTTGCCATTGAGCTACTACACCCAGGCCGACAAATGGAGCAACATGGGCATATCATCGCTCACGGCAATATTCACACAGTCGTTTCTGCCCGCGCTGTCGCAGTTTCAAGACGATCCACGGCGCTTTGCAGCATCGACAGCCAAGATGAACCGCTTCACGTCGTACCTGCTTTTCCCCTGCTGCGGACTGGCCATAACAGTGACCACCGCACTGTTTCATCTATGCTTCGGCTCCAAATGGGATGCGGCCATATATCTGTTTCAACTTCTGATGCTGCGAGGCATATTCACCGTATTGAGCAGCCTCTACAACAACTACATACTGGCACTCGGCCGCTCGCGGCTGATAGTCGTCACCGAATTGCTGCGCGACTCGGCCGCACTCATCGCCATAGCGCTCACATGGCCGTTCATCGCCCTCGAAACGGCCGAAGATCCCACACTCGGCATAGCTATTCTGCTCTGGGGACAGATCGGAGCCTCCGTCCTTACATGGGGAGTCACTCTTGTCGTGGCCTCAAGACTATCCGGACGCAACGCATGGCAGTTTGCAAGCGACTCGCTGCCTTATGCCGCCACAGCACTGATTTCGGTGACACTCGCCTCCATGCTCACATGGCTTACCGGCTCGCCACTGCTGCTCACCGTAGGGCAACTCCTCATCGGAGGCGCTATATATATGGGACTTAACAAAATTGCCGGTTCGCGCATACAGTCGGAAGTGATCGGTCACTTGCGCTCGCGCTTCATACGCTGACTCCGCCGAAATGATATCCCGCTATGATCATGACCGTGAATGATTGGGTCGTGATTTGCATCTTTGCTTTGACACGAACCATCAACTGTCAACGACATGACTTCAATCAAAGTAAAGTTCAGACCCGGATGCCGCGCGGAGCATCCCGGAAGCATAGTCTATATGATCAGCCATCTTGGCCGCTCGCGAACCGTTTCAAGCGGCTACAGACTGTATGCATGCGAATGGAATGACACGGCATCTGCAGGACGCAGCCCGAACCAGCGCGAACAATACGTGACCGAGGCAAAAGAGAGCGTACATCATGATCTTGAGCACCTGCGCCGGATCATAGACCGACTGACACACTCGTCTGTGCCATTCTCTGCCGATGATGTAGCCGCGGAATTTATGAGATTTTCGCGACTGTACTCGCTCTTCACATATATGGACAGGCAGATATCCACTCTGCGCGGCAGGGGCAAGCCTCGCACCGCCGAAATATACCGCACGACACTCAACAGTTTCAGGCGTTTCCGCAATGACAATGATGTCAGAATAGACTGCCTCACTCCCGATATGCTCAGCCGATATGAAACATCGATGCGACTCAACGGCATCACTTGCAACACCTCATCGTTCTATATGCGTGTGCTTAGGGCCGTCTACAACCGCGCAGCTGAGGAAGCCGGCTTCGACAACCGCCATCCTTTCCGGCATGTCTATACCGGCATTGACAAGACCGTAAAAAGAGCGCTCCCGATCCAGACCATAAGCCGGATAAGGGCATTGTCACTGGCGCGTCATCCAAAACTCGACTTTGCACGCGATATGTTCATGATGAGTTTCTTCCTGCGAGGCATGAGTTTTGTCGACATGGCCTTTCTCCGCAAATCGGATCTCGACGGAGGACGCGTCACCTACCGGCGGCGCAAGACCGGACAGCAACTGACCGTAGGCTGGACGCGGGAAATGCAGGCCATTGTCGACAAATATCCATGCAACCCCACCCAGTATCTGCTGCCGATCATCACCCGCAAGGATATCGACGAAAGGCAGGTGTACCGCAATATTTCGTCATCGATCAACAGCAGTCTCAAAAAACTGGCAGCACTTGTCGATTCATCACAGCGGCTTACAATGTATTGCGCCCGCCACAGCTGGGCTTCGGCAGCAAGAATCAAGGGGGTGCCTTTGAGCATTATCAGCGAAGGCATGGGACACAACTCCGAAACGACAACCCGCATTTACCTGGCAAGCCTTGACACATCGGCCATCGATTCGGCCAACTCACTTATAATCGATTCGGTCTGACACCGCCAAAACATGCAAGACCCTGTGCATCGACTACGACGCACAGGGTCTTGAAAATACTCACTGACGGATATACTCGGGTCAGATCACGCCCTGCCCCATCATGGCATTGGCCACCTTCATGAAGCCGGCGATGTTGGCACCCTTCATGTAATTGATAAATCCATCGGGTTCGGTTCCGTATTTCACACACTGCTCGTGAATATCGCGCATGATCACGTGAAGCTTCTCGTCGACCTCCTCGGCACTCCACTGCAGATGCATGGCATTCTGGCTCATCTCCAGACCGGAAGTGGCTACTCCACCCGCATTGACAGCCTTGCCGGGGGCATAGGTGGTGTGCGAGCTGATGAACGCATCGATAGCCTCAGGCGTACATCCCATGTTTGACACCTCGGCCACCATCTTCACTCCGTTGGCTATGAGCTGACGTGCATCATCGCCGTCAAGCTCGTTCTGCGTGGCGCACGGCAGAGCTATATCCACCTTCTGCTCCCACGGCTTGCGTCCGGGATAGAACGTGGCTTCAGGATAGCGCTCGGCATACGGAGCCACAATATCCTCGCCCGATGCACGAAGCTCAAGCATATAGTTGATCTTGTCGCCACTCACTCCCTCGGGATCGTAGATGTATCCGTCGGGACCGGAGATCGTCACCACTTTGGCTCCAAGTTCGTTGGCCTTGAGAGTCGCACCCCAGGCCACATTTCCGAACCCGCTGACTGCGACAGTCTTGCCCTTGATCGAATCATTCTTTTCGGCCAGCATGCTCTGCACGAAATAAAGAGCGCCGAATCCCGTAGCCTCCGGACGTATGCGCGAGCCGCCGAAATCAAGTCCCTTGCCGGTCATGGATCCGTCACACTCGTTGCGCAGCTTCTTGTACATGCCATACATATAGCCTACCTCACGGCCGCCAACACCAATGTCGCCCGCAGGCACATCACGGTCAGGACCGATATTTTTCCAAAGCTCAAGCATGAACGCCTGACAGAAGCGCATGATCTCCGCGTCGCTCTTGCCACGCGGCGAGAAGTCACTGCCACCCTTGCCGCCGCCCATCGGAAGGGTGGTAAGAGCGTTCTTGAATGTCTGCTCGAATCCGAGGAACTTAAGTATCGACAGATTTACACTCGCATGGAAACGGATACCACCCTTGTACGGGCCTATAGCGTTGTTGAACTGCACGCGATAACCGAGGTTGGTCTGCACTTCGCCGCGGTCGTCAGTCCAGGTGACACGGAATGTCACTATGCGGTCGGGTTCTACCATACGCTCGACTATACGGGCTTTCTCAAACTCAGGATGCTGGTTGTAGACTTCTTCCACACACATCAGCACTTCCCTTACAGCCTGCAGATACTCCTTTTCACCGGGGTGTTTCACCTCCAGGGAGTTCATGATACTGTTGATGTCCATTTTTCTGATTCTTTAAGGTATAGAGATATTGGTTAACCTTTGATTTTGGTTATTGATGCTGCAAATATACTATTAAAACAGTTGCAGGTGGAGCATCTAACAGTTTAATTTTAGTTAAAAAAGAGATGAATGCATCTACATGCATTATCTTACAGAAAAACTTACAAGAATCGGGTCAGTACCATCCTGACTTATGGCATAGATGCGGCCGGATTCATCAGGAGCGGTCATCGCACGCACCCGACGCGAAAGAGCATATTCTCCAACCTTATTGCCATCCCAGTCATAGACCCAAAGCATATTGCCCGTCCAGTTGGAGTCGTCTAACTGCCTGCCGTCATAAAGGATATAGACACGCTCGTTGTCGGCTGTTCCCTCAAGGAATCTAACTTCTTCATGCCCGTCCACACCAAGATATTGTCCGTCGGCAAACCGATGTTTCATCGAACTGTTGCGAAACTGATTGACCGCGCGCAGTGTGTCGGCTTCCAGACGGAAAAAAGCTGCAGCCTCGTCACCTGAAGCGATTGCAACAACCTTCCTGCCATCGGGCGAAACGGCGAACCCAAACTGATAGGCGGCGGTCATAGCCACATTCCCGGCTTTAGCCGCCCTGTCTTCAGGCATACGGTCGCCATAGTGGCCTGTCACATGTCCCTCACTGTCAAACATCGTGAATATCTCTGGATACTCTACATAGCCGTCTGTGCCGATATAGCCACCGTCGGCCAGCGATCCCACATTCCATGTATCGAGATTCAGAATGCGGGTATATGTGAGATACAGACTGTCGGTGCCCTCGACTTCGGCCACATACAGATCCCTGTTGTCGGCGCGAAGAAGCGTGAAGGCATCATCGCGTCCGGGGATCGTCGAAAACATCACCACATTGCCGAATTCACCGGGGCCAATCCCCTTGGCAACGAAATCACCGGCATACCGGCCGCAGGCAACGTCGACAAGATGAGCCAGCGAATCAGTCTTGTTGTCAAGAATAAGAAGATAATCACCGGCTCTTTGCATCGAAAGCGGGCGTCCGATCATCGGTTCGGGAGCAATCTCTGCATCCTCTACAAGGATATCTCTGCGCTCTATGTCATTAGCTTTTTGGACCGAACATCCGGTCAACGGCATCGAAATCAAAACGGTCGATAATGCAAACCACGCACAGTAAAATTTCATCATTGCTTGAGTATGTAGTAAGAGATTGTCTAAATAATATTTGAGAAGGATTGTCAGATGGATTTTTGTTTGTGATGAGGGAGTGTAGCCGTAGCTACATGACCGGGGAGCAAACAAAGAGACGCTGGAAAGACTCTCAAAAGCAAAGTGATATGAATTTTAGACAATCTCTAAAAGTAACCGGATGAATGATCGGAACGCCGGTCTCAACGTCTACGGGCAGGTATCTTGAGCTTGTCGCCTATATCGAGACGTGTGCCCGACATTCCGTTGGCCTTCTGTATGGCTGCGACTGTTGTGCCGAAACGTTTGGCGATCTTGCTCAGATTGTCGCCGCGACGCACGGTGTAGGTTGTAGTCGATGCCGCAGCTGTTTTTGGCTTTGACTTCTTGGCTGCAGTCTGCTTGGCGGGTGTCTTCGCAGCCGTGACGCTCCGCGAATCTGCGGCAGCAGACTTCGGCTCTGCCTGAGCCACCGCCGGCTGTCCGTCATTGCTTTCCGGCTGCACGCTGTCTCCGGTCGATGCCACCGATGTCGAATCGGCATTTATTCGGATTCTTTCATAAGTCTGTATTTTCAGCTTCTTGCCGCGATGCACTTTTCCGCTCCTCATATTGTTCCATCGCTTGATGTCCGTGGCGCTTACACCATATTTGCGGGCTATAGAGCGGAGATTCTCTCCGCGACCCACAGTATGTGTTTTGGTGATCATGCGCGTCACATAGGAAGAGCCGTCGGGCTGACGCTCCAGACTTTCTCCGGGTTCTACATGAGTTCGACGGGCATAAGCGTCCGAATTCATGTCGAGGATAGCCTGTTCACTCATTATGTAGCTGAGCACCTGCTGTGAGGGGAGGACAAGAGCGTAGGGATGATTGTCGCCGGGTATGATATCCTTGCGAAACTGCGGGTTGAGCATTCTGATCTCTTCAACCGGGATGTTGAGCACCTGGGCTATCTGATTGAAGTGCACGCGTTTGTCTACCAACACTGTATCGGTAATCAACTTTTGCTTCACAACTGTAGGTCTTATGCCATACTTACCGTAATAATTCATCACGAAATTAGCTGCAATGAATGCCGGCACATATCCGCGGGTTTCTGGCAGAAGGAAGTTGTAAATTTCCCAATAATCTTTCTTGCCGGTGCCTCCTGCGCGTCGCAACGCCTTGTTGACATTACCGGGTCCGCAGTTATAGGCGGCTATGGCCAGCGACCAATCCTCATAGATCTCATACAGCTGCTTGAGATATCTCACCGCATAGCGCGATGCAAGGCGAGGATCGCGACGCTGGTCAACGAGCGAATTCACCTCAAGTCCCAGACCCACAGATGTGGCTGGCATCATCTGCCAGAGTCCGCATGCGCCCACACGCGACACAGCGTTGGGATTCAGCGCCGACTCGATGATAGGCAGATACTGCAGCTCAAGAGGAAGCTTCTCTCGCAGCAGCTCTTCTACGAATATGTTGCCGTAATAATTGTTGAGAGCAAGCAGATCAGCCACAAGATCACGACGCTTTCCGAGATACATGTCGATATAATTGCCCACAATGGAATTATATGGCAGTTCTATCTCCGCCGGCAGCTGGCTCAGCAGCTCCTCGTATTCGGCAGGATTGCCTTTGACCGGCGTAGAGGCCGATTCGTCGGCACGCGCAGCGTAATGCTTGAGATAGAAATTTTCCTGCAGTTCACGGGTTTTGGTTTCAAAACTCTCCGGCGCGACGATATTGTCGTCGGTGATCGAATGCTTGATGTCGAGAATGGACAGCCCTTTAGCCGTTGCGGTGAGCGCGAGCAGTCCGGTAAATAGTGTTATAATTGATTTCTTCATGATCATGTATCTATGCAGGGATCATCAATCGTCAGAAACGCAACGCCCACTGCAGCCCAAGTCCGGGTCGTGTGCGTGTATCGGGTATTACGGCAGGGGCCACCTCCATTGAAAGATCGGGAGATATATCAAAATGCGCCAGCGACGCGTCGACGTATGCGTCGACTATCGCAAGCAGATACACTCCCACCATGGAGATAATACACAGATCGCGGTTTCTGCGATAAAAGTCCTTGCGTGATTTCAATATATTTGTGAGCCATGTCTTGTCGAGATCCTCCTCCTTGACCGTGGCGGGGAAGAAATCCATGTAGCTCTTGGTGTTCGGATCATTATCCATAATATCACCATAGGCGCGTGTATAGTCCTTCAGCATGGAGTTGTTCCACGACGCGCCATATCCAAGTCCCATGAATCCGGCTGCCACAAGCGGCAGTTTCCAGTAACGACGGTTGTAGACCTGCCCCAGTCCGGGAAACAGCGCCGACATCCACACGGCTCTCATAGGGTCGGGATTGAATTCCCTGACATTACGGCTTATTCCGACTGTTTCTTTAATCGAGTCAGGCAGCAGAGCCATCTGGGGTGAATCTACTATCTTGATTGAATCCACCGGCAGTAATATAAGACTGTCGGATGTGGCTGTGGCATAGACTGAATCCACGACGACCTCCGACGGCTGTATGGCAGGCTGACCTAAAGGTATTGAATCTGGTACTTCTACCTTATGCTGACGCTTGACCGGCTTTATCGGACGGGTATTCTGACAAAAAATGTTAAAAGGACATAGCAATGCCACAATGACCATAACGATCATTGCCAAAGAAGCCGCCGGGCTAAACAGTCTTCTATTGCTACCGTTTCCTTTGCGCATGCCTATCCCGCTGAGTTTCTTTTGTTTATTCAGATCTATCAGTATAATATGGTTGTATTTGTCAGCCCTCCTGAGCTTTCACGTCGTCAAAGATAGTAATTAATCTTTCAAGTTCATCTTCGCTCTTGAAGCTGAAGGTGATTTTGCCGGATCCGGAGGCCGAACAGGTGAAGTGGACAGGAGTGTTGAATTTGCTTGAAAGATGATTGCGCAGCAATTCGAAATCCTTCGACAGCGATGTGTTCTCACCAGTGCTGCGCGCCTCCGCAGATCCTTCGCGGATAGACTTCACCAGATCCTCTACCTTACGCACCGAAAGCCCCTCCTTGAGGATGCGCTTATATATCTTCAGCTGCACCGTAGGATCATCTATGGCAAGCAGCGCGCGCGCATGCCCCATATCAAGACGCTTGTCGCGCAAACCGAGCTGCACTTCGGCCGGAAGCCGGAGAAGGCGCAGAAAGTTGGCTACCGTAGCACGTTTCTTGCCGATACGCTCACTCAGACGTTCCTGCGTAAGATCGTAGCGCTCTATCAGTTTCTTGAATGTCAGCGCTATCTCTATCGCATTAAGATCCTCACGCTGGATATTCTCGATCAGAGCCATCTCTGTCAGCTCACTGTCGCTGGCCACGCGTATATATGCCGGGACTGTCGACAGTCCGGCCATGCGGGCAGCTCTGTAGCGGCGTTCTCCGGCTATGATCTGATAGTTGCCGCCGACGCTGCGTAGCGATATGGGTTGTATTATACCCAGTTCTCTGATAGAAACCGCCAGTTCGGCAAGCGACTCCTCGTCGAAGTTGCTGCGCGGCTGATCGGGATTGGGCTGTATGAGCTCTATATCTATCTCGTTAATGGCTGAAGCGCCCGATGCGGGCACATCGTCCATAGGTATCAGTGAATCAAGTCCGCGGCCAAGCGCCTGTCTTTTCGGTTTCATTTCGATGTGGCTTTAGCTTTTTTCTTCTGCTTGTTGATAATCTCCTTAGCCAACGCGTTGTGCGATGTAGCGCCACGGCTTTCCGGATCATAGACGAGTGCCGGCAGACCATGCGAGGGAGCCTCACTCAGACGTATATTGCGTGGAATGACGGTGTTGAACACCATGTCGCCGAAATGACCTTTCAGTTCTTCGTAGATCTGATTTGCGAGCCTCAAGCGTGCGTCATACATCGTCAGCAGGAATCCCTCTATCTCAAGCGACGGATTCAGACGCGGCTTGATGATACGGATAGTGTTGATCAGCTTGGTGATGCCTTCAAGGGCAAAATATTCGGCCTGCACAGGTATTATGACAGAGTTGGCGGCCGTCAGCGCATTGACCGTTATCAGGCCGAGCGACGGAGAGCAGTCGATAAGTATATAATCGTATTTGTCGGCTACGGGCGCAAGCACTTTCGACAGAACGCGCTCACGATTCGGGCGGTTGATCAATTCCAGTTCCGCACCCGCCAGGTCGATCCGCGATCCTACAAGTTCCAGCCCTTCGACACAGGTAGGCACCTGCGATCCTTCCAAAGGATAGTCGTCGACAAGGCATTCGTAGATCGACGAAGTCATCTGATCAGGATTGATTCCATAACCCGACGTGGCGTTGGCCTGCGGATCGGCATCGATTATGAGCACCTTTTTCCCTTCGGCTGCGAGCGACGCTCCGAGATTGATCGTGGTTGTGGTCTTTCCCACTCCTCCCTTCTGATTTGCTATTGCAATTATCTTGCCCATGTGTTTTTACTTGTGACTGATGTTACACGCTGCAAAGATAGCTTGATTTCAACACGCTGCGCAAATGTTCCACGGCAAAAATGAGTTAAATGTTGATAAATCGCCATGAATGTTGAAAACCCGCCGACGAGGCTTTCAGAAGCTTCTTCGGCGGGGTTATGACAGGCCAACGGGCGTGGCGGATATGCTTAAAGAGCGATCAGAGCGTATTGAGCAGCTCAAGCTTGCCCGAATCGACCAGATGTATGATCAGCTCACCGAAAAGGGTATTCTGCCACGCAAACCACGGGCGGGTGAAGTCAGCCGGATTGTCTACGTTGAACGACTCGTGCATGAATCCGGTGCCGGCGTCGGTATCAAGAAGCATGCGCAGCGAGGCGCGTATCTCTTCGTCGTCGGTGGATGTGAACGCACGCATCATCAGACTCATCGGCCAAGCCATGTCATAGCCTACATGAGGGCCGCCTATACCTTCTCCGGCCTTGCCTTTGAAAAAGTAAGGATTGCTTTGACTCCACACAAAGGAGCGTGTGTTGCGGTAGACAGGGTCATTCATGTCGACATCGCCGAGATATGCCATCGAGAGCAGCGAGGGGACATTGGCGTCATCCATGAGCATACGGTTGCCGAAGCCGTCGACTTCATAAGCATATATCGTGCCGAATTCCGGATGCTCATAGGTGGCATGCCGTTTCAGAGCGGTTTCAACCTCGTCGGCAAGCGAACGGCACTCCCCTGCCAAAGCTGCATCGCCATTAACCTCGGTCAGAATCTCGGCTGCCTTACGGAGCGATGTCACGGCAAAGAAATTGGAGGGTACGAGATATTGCAGAGTCGTAGAATCGTCGGATGGTCTGAACGATGACACTATAAGGCCACAGCCGCTGACAGGAGCTCCCCATCCGGCATTGTTGAGAGTATCGAGAGCCCGGTCGGTGCGTCGCAGAAACCGATAGGGGCCTTTTTTATCATCCTTGCGCTGCTGCTGTCGGAAGGTCTGCACTATAAGCGCCATAGCCTGCTGCCACTCGCCGCTCCTGAATATCGAATCGTCGCCCGTGCGCTTCCAATATTCATAGGCAAGACGTATGGGATAGCAAAGCGAGTCGATCTCCCACTTACGCTCATGCACCTCGGGGCGCATGTCCGTGAAGTCGCTCTGCCACTCGCCTCCGGTCGGGCCATCGTTGAACGCATTGGCGTATGGATCAAGAATGATGCTGCGCAACTGTCGGCGTATCACACCGGCTATGAGTTCCTTCAACTGAATATCTTCAGCCGCGAGAGCCACATAAGGCCACACCTGGGCGCCGGAGTCACGAAGCCACATGGCCGGTATATCGCCGGTGTAGACAAAAGTGTCGGGCGTACCGTCGGCATCCTTGCGGAAATGCACGGTTGTGTCGAGAGTGTTCGGAAAACAGTTCTCAAACATCTCGGCAAGCTTTCGGTTGGTGAGCTGCGCCTTGATCCGGCGTATCTTCTCCTCCACAGCCTTCGACGTGAACAGACGCTCCGCGACCGGAGGACGCTCTCCCGTGACCGTCCGCCCGGACACAGGTATGGCCGTATTATCCTGCCGGCAGACATCGCACCGCATATCGACTGCCCTGACGGCCACCGGCATCATGGCCGACACAGCGAGCAAAAGCAACGGTCTTTTCATCGTTCAGCAGCTATAAAGTCCGAAATCCATGTACCCACAGCGTCAGTACCTACCGCTTTTGAAGGATCTGGAGCGATATCGGGTGTGCTGACTCCGGCCTCCATCGAAGCATCGACAGCCTTGCGTACACACTCGCCCTCTTCAGCCAGTCCGAAATGCTCAAACAGCATTGCGACCGAAAGGATCTGCGCCAACGGGTTGGCTATATTTTTGCCGGCGGCCTCGGGCCACGACCCGTGGATAGGCTCGAACACGGGAGTACCCTCACCTATCGACGCGGATGGAAGCAGCCCCATCGATCCTGAAATCACACTGCCTTCGTCGGTAAGTATATCGCCGAACGTATTTTCGGTCACCATCACATCGAAGAAACGCGGATCCTGTATCATGCGCATCGACGCATTGTCGACATACATGAAATCGGTCGTAATATCCGGGGTCTCCCTGGACATTTCCTGAGCGACCTTGCGCCATAGACGCGACGACGCAAGCACATTGGCTTTGTCTACCACAGTGAGATGTCTCTTGCGGCGGCGAGCATAGTCGAATGCCACTTTAAGGATTCGCTCAATCTCTCCGCGTGTATATGCGCAGGTATCGTAGGCATGATCGTCGCTTTCGTATTTTTCTCCGAAATACATGCCGCCCGTAAGCTCACGGATGCACACAAAATCGGCTCCGCTGACTATATCTTCGCGCAGCGGCGACTTGTGGATCAGCGACGCGAATGTGGCCACCGGCCTGATATTTGCAAACAGTCCCAGCTTCTTCCTCATTGCCAAAAGACCCTGTTCGGGGCGAACCTTCAGGTCGGGCCGGTTGTCGAACCGAGGATCGCCGACAGCCGAGAACAGCACGGCATCGGCATCACGGCATACATTATATGTCTCTTCAGGGAACGGATCGCCGACGGCGTCGATCGCAGCCGCGCCGACCAAAGCTGAGACAAACTCCACTTCATGACCGAAGCGACGGCACACCGCGGTCATCACTTTCACGCCCTCGCGCGATATTTCTGGACCGATGCCATCACCGGCCAAAAGTGCTATCTTCAATTTCATTGACGATTCAGATATATGATTGATTAACGTTTAGAATTTCCCTACTCGGATACATTCCTGTATTGAGCCACGGCCTTTGATCATCCGATCACTTATTGTTGGCCGACTCGTAGGAATCGATCTCCGCGGAGTGCGACAGCAGATACCCGATATCATCAAGCCCCTCTACAAGACATTGTTTTTTGTATGGATTGATGTCAAAGGACTCCTTTCGGCCGGTGGCGAGATTCTCCACAGTCTGGTTCGGAAGATCTACGCGCACTTCGGTAGCAGGATCAGCCTCCACTGTCGCGAACAGTTCGGCCAGGAAGTCGTCCGACACCACAACCGGGAGCACAAAATTGTTCAGCTCGTTGTTTTTGTGTATGTCGGCGAAAAAACTCGAAATCACCACTCTGAAGCCATAATCGGCTATAGCCCACGCTGCATGTTCGCGGCTCGACCCGCAACCGAAATTTTTCCCGGCCACAAGTATGCATCCGCTGTAACGTGGATCGTTGAGCGGGAAATCGGGACGCTTGTTGCCTTCGGCATCAAATCTCCAGTCGCGGAACAGGTTTTCGCCGAACCCTTCACGCGAGGTGACTTTAAGAAAACGTGCCGGTATTATCTGGTCGGTATCAACATTCTCTACAGGCAGAGGCACGCACCGCGAGGTGACTATTGTAAATTTTGGATTATCCATCTGATTCAAGATTTGCGTGGGTCAGTTATAACTCCATGGACGGCTGCTGCAGCGGCCACGAAGGGGCCGGCCAATACAGTGCGGGCTCCCGGACCCTGACGGCCTTCGAAATTACGGTTGGAAGTAGATACCGACAGACATCCGGCAGGCACCTTGTCATCGTTCATGGCCAGACACGCCGAGCATCCGGGCTGACGTATCTCGAAGCCGGCCTCCTCAAGCACTTTGTCAAGACCTTCTTCGGCTATCTGCCTGCGCACTTTCCATGATCCAGGCACAAGCCATGCCGTCACATCGGAATGCTTCCGGCGTCCTTTGACATAAGATGCGAACGCTCTGAAATCCTCTATGCGGCCATTCGTACAACTTCCTAAAAAGACATAGTCGACCTTCTGTCCCTCAAGGCTCTCACCCTGACAGAAGCCCATATAAGCCAACGCCTTTTCAAACGACAGACGCGCGGCGGCATCATCTGGAGCCAACGGCACAGGCTCGCTAATGCCGATACCCATGCCGGGATTGGTGCCATAGGTGACACGCGGCTCGATGTCGGCCGCATCAAATCTCACCTCACAGTCATAGACGGCATCATCGTCCGACGGCAGAGTGCGCCAATAGGCCACAGCCTCATCCCATTCCTTTCCCGACGGAGCAAATTCCCTACCCTTCAGGTAGTCGAAAGTCGTCTGGTCAGGAGCGATCATGCCTCCTCTGGCACCCATTTCGATCGAAAGATTGCAGAGCGTCATGCGCTGCTCCATCGACAGCGCGCGGACGGCATCGCCGGCATATTCCACGAAGTAGCCTGTAGCCCCGCCGGTGCCGAGCTGTGCGATTATATACAGCGCCATATCCTTTGACGTAACTCCGCTGCCAAGACGTCCGTCGACAGTGATACGCATGGTCTTCGGCCTCGGCTGGAGGATACACTGCGTGGCAAGCACCATCTCCACTTCGCTCGTACCTATGCCGAATGCCACTGCACCGAAAGCTCCGTGGGTCGATGTGTGGCTGTCACCGCATACGATCGTGCTTCCGGGAAGTGTCAGGCCGTTTTCAGGCCCCATGACATGGATAATGCCATTATGCTCGTCGCCGAGCGGAAACAGCGTGATGCCGAACTCCCCGGCGTTTTTCAGCAGAGTGTCAACCTGACGGGCCGAAACCGGGTCAGCGATCGGACGATCCTGGTTTAGGGTAGGAATATTATGGTCGGGCGTGCTGAATGTGCGGTCAGGACGCCTGACTTTGAGCCCCCGGCCACGCAATCCGTCAAAAGCCTGCGGACTTGTCACCTCATGACAGTAATGGCGGTCGATATAAAGCTGTGTGGGCCCTCCGGTAATATCCGTCACCGTGTGTGCGTCCCATATTTTGTCGAAAAGTGTCTTTCCCATCTCGATATTCGTTTTATCTCACAAACTTATTGATGGCGTCGACAAATGCCTCGGCGCTCGCACCGATAATGTCGGTATTGGCCGAGAATCCGTAGTATTGCTGTCCGTCGTGTTCTACTGTCAGATGCACCTTGCCGACGTCGTTGCTGCCTTTGTTGATGGCCTGTATCAGGAATTCTTTTACAAGCATGTTGCGGCGTATTATCACCTTGATAGCGGATATTGCCGCGTCAACCGGACCATTGCCCGAGGCGCATGCCTCGAACTTTTCTCCGGCGATGTCGAGGCCGACACTGGCCACCGAACGGATACCGACTCCCGAACTTACCTGCAGGTAGTCGAGTTTTATGCGGTGATTGGCACGGTGATGCTGTCCGGCAAGCATCAGCACGTCGTCGTCGTTGATCTCCTTCTTTTTGTCGGCCAGACGCAGGAAAGCCTCATAAGCCTTGTCAAGAGCATCCTTGTCAAGATCCACTCCCAATATGTGAAGACGATGTTTGAGAGCCGCACGACCGCTACGCGCCGTGAGCACTATCGAGTTTTCGTCAATACCCACATCTTTGGGATCGATAATCTCGTAACTCTCGCGGTTTTTAAGTACGCCGTCCTGATGTATGCCGCTTGAATGTGCAAACGCATTTCGACCCACAATAGCCTTGTTGGCCTGCACGGGCATATTCATCAGACTGCTCACCATACGGCTTGCAGCGTTGATTTTGGTTGTATTGATATTGGTGTCGATGCCAAGCTCGTGATGACAGCGGCATATCATCACTATCTCTTCGAGCGATGTGTTGCCGGCGCGCTCACCGATGCCGTTGATCGTCACTTCGGCCTGACGGGCACCGTTGATGATACCGGCCATAGTATTGGCGGTAGCCATGCCGAGATCGTTATGGCAGTGGGTGGCAATCGTGGCTTTGTGGATGCCGTCGACATGCTCCATAAGATATTTTATTTTAGCACCGAACTCGCCGGGCAGACAGTAGCCCGTAGTATCGGGTATATTGACCACTGTGGCTCCGGCCTTGATCACAGCCTCTATCACCCGCGCCAGATATTCGTTGTCGGTACGGCCGGCATCCTCGGCATAAAACTGCACATCCTCCACAAAGCGTTTGGCATAGCTCACGCACGCCACAGCGCGCTCAAGTATCTCCTCGCGGTTGGAATTGAACTTATAGCGTATATGGTAGTCCGATGTGCCTATACCGGTATGTATACGTTTGTGTTTGGCATATTGCAACGCGTCGGCTGCCACTCGGATATCGTTCTCCACCGCACGCGTAAGAGCGCAAATCGTAGGCCATGTCACAGCCTTGCTGATCTCCACTACCGAATTAAAATCGCCGGGACTCGACACCGGAAAACCGGCCTCTATCACGTCGACGCCCAGATCCTCAAGCGCACGCGCCACCTCGATTTTCTCAACAGTGTTGAGCTGACATCCGGGCACCTGCTCGCCGTCACGAAGCGTTGTATCAAATATAAACAGCTTATCACTCATATGTTAAATACTAAGTAACTCTTAAAAATTAGTTGATATTATTAAACTCATCAGTAACCCGTGGCTCGCTGCGAGCTACTTATATGTTATTTTTTTTTAACATCGAAACACAAAGTTACAAAATAATCCGTTTTTCAACTATTTTCACGATAAAAAACAAGAAAATCGCACTAAATAGTGCGATTTTCTTGCAATTTTGCCGATCTTCCATAAAATCTGCAGCCACTTCGCACTTCTGAGGGGTGCGACGACTGCAGACGCATCAAGATAGAAAATCATAGTGTATTCATGCCGTATGGTTCTCAGTATTTTCAGGTTGCAGCACACGTTTTGCACCGATATAATTTCGTGAGTAATAGCCTCCGTCAGGAAACTTCTGATAGCTCACTCCTTTGCTTGAGGCTGCATGAATGAACGTGAGCGACTTGCCGCTGTCATCCACCTCTACCACCATAGCCACATGGCCCACACGGCCTTTGCCGCTGCGCGGACTTGAAAAGAACATCAGATCGCCTGGACGCAGCTCAGAAGTCTTCACCGGCTCTCCCTGAGCATACTGCATGCGCGAAGTACGATCAAGCGATACGCCGGCATTGCGGAATATATATCTGATGAAGCCCGAACAGTCGAAAGTTTTCGGGCCGGTACTTCCCCACACATATCGGCGGCCGATAAACTGTGAGGCGAATTTAGTGAGATTGTCGGTAATCTCACGTAGAGATCCCTCAGCATCGTTCGACTCATCGGATGCCTGCGAATCGTCAACAGGCAGATCGAGAAGCTTCGGCATATCTATCAGCGACCACGTTCCCGCCACCTGCGATTCGGCAGGTTTCAGAGGAGGATTTACTGACGGTTTCATAGAAGTGAGTGTCAAGACGGACACCATAAGTATGACAAAAGCGTAAATATATCTCTTCATTTCGTAGTTAAAAATCAAAATCAGGATGGATTCGCTGTGTTTTTTCCTGACGCAAAATTACTACACACCAACGCATTACACAACAACACTCATTCACACCACTTTACATATAGGTTAAAATTAAGCTTGCAAAACGAATAGCCTGAATCATAGCCGGAATCAACAATAAGACTGACTGTCAGCAAAATCACCATACCACCCCGTTGCCATACCTACAAAGTCCACAAACATTAATTAACCATCCTCGCAGCACTTCATTACAACTTTTCAGCTTTTTTCAAGCATCTTTTTCGCTAAATTTGCAGTCAGAAAAATAATCGGATACCCGCTACACAACATGAATACAGCCATTGAAATAAAAGACATAAATCATCCTGACGCTCAGATCTTCAGCCGGCTGACGGAAGCTCAGCTTTGCGACGCCTCCCAACGCGGGTGTGGACTGTTTATCGCCGAAAGTCCCAAAGTGATATCAGTGGCGCTTGATGCCGGATACGAACCGGTAGCACTGCTGTGCGAGCGAAAACACCTGTCGGGCGATGCCGCACAGATCATCAAGCGGATGCATGACGATGTAAGGATAATGACAGGCGAACGCGAAGTGCTTTCAGCCATCACCGGCTACCGGCTTACACGGGGAGTGTTGTGCGCGATGAAACGCCGCACACTGCCGACTGTTGATGAAATATGCGGCAATGCACGGCGTATAGTGATCATAGACGGTGTGAGCGACACCACCAATATAGGCGCGATATTCCGCTCGGCAGCCGCACTCGGCATTGACGGCGCACTGCTGACTCCCACAGCCTGCGACCCGCTCAACCGTCGGGCGGTGAGAGTGTCGATGGGATCTGTGTTTCTACTGCCCTGGACATTCTGCGACGACCCCGCCGGAGAATCCCGACGACACGGATTCAAGACAGTGGCAATGGCGCTGCGCCATGATTCAGTGACCATCACCGACGAGTGTCTGAAACGCGAGCCACGGCTTGCCATCATGATGGGAACCGAAGGTGACGGACTCGACTACGACACAATAAAGCGAGCCGACTATACCGTAAAGATACCCATGTATCACGGCGTCGACTCGCTTAACGTGGCCGCTGCAAGCGCAGTGGCATTTTGGGAATTGGCCTCACATTGAGGCGTACTGTTCTATTGTCGGACTTTTGACATCGACGCCATATTGGGCGGCACGATGCATTATAGCCTTGGCCAGACGTGGTTTCAGATATTCAGGGCAATAACGGAAGTAGGCTTCTGCCGCCCTCACGTGCGCAGCATCAGGCATAGGATATTCACGCCTTTCGGGAAGTCCGAAAACATCGTCGGGAAGCTCATGCTTCTCTTCGTATGACAGCCTGTCGTCCATGATACCAATCGTCAAAGACCGATACGTACACCCACCTGAAGCAGGCCCTGCGCGCCGAAACCAAGTTCGCCGAACATCGAGACATTTCTTGACAGCCCTACCTGCGCCCCAAGAGGTGACGCCTGAAAAGCAAAGTATCCATCGTTATGATCACCGATTTCCGTACCGACATGCGTTATATCGGCACCCACTCCGAGATGAGCGTACAGCGTGACGATACTGTTGCGCCAGTATTCATAGCGCGCGTTGAGCATGATCACATGATAGTAAAGATTGGGACCATCATGTTTGTAACTCGATGACGAGAACGAGTACGACGGACCGACCCACAGCTTGGGAGCCACCTTGAAGTTCACACCGGCGGTCAGTGCGCCCCAGGCATTCTTGACGCCACCGCCTTTGTGCATATTGGTGGCGTCCATCTGAGTATATCCGCCATAGCCCACTTGAATTTCAGGACTTTGTGCCGAAGCCGCCATCGAAATACCCAATACGGCAGCCAGACTGATCAGAAACTTCTTCATAATGTCTTGTTTTATGTTTTTAATATAATATTGGGGTTTTATACCATAAAAACACGTGCGGAAGAAAATTGTTGGATAGAAAAACACTAACTTTGCATCCGATGGAAAAGATACAGAAGACCAATGCGGCACGTCTGCTCGACCGCGCCCACATAACCTACCGCCTTATACCGTATGAGGTTGACGAGAGCAACCTCGCGGCCACCCACGTGGCTGAAAGCCTCGGCGAGGATATAGGCCGGGTGTTCAAGACCATCGTCCTGCGAGGCGATCGCACCGGATATTTCGTTTGCGTGGTGCCGGGCGATGCGGAAATCGATCTCAAGAAAGCAGCCAAAGCCATAGCCGACAAAAAAGCAGAGCTCATACACATGAAAGATCTGCTGCCCCTCACCGGATATATCCGAGGAGGATGCTCTCCCATAGGTATGAAAAAAGCCTTTCCGACCATCTTCCATACGACAGCGCTCGACCATAGCGCCATCTATGTCAGCGCCGGACAGCGCGGCCTGCAATTCGAGATCGCCCCGGCCGATCTGATAGCTTTCACACACGGCATTACGGCAGATGTGATCAAATCAAACGACGAAGAAACCTAACAGCTATGAACAACAGCATTGGAAACATATACCGGCTGACAAGTTTCGGCGAGAGCCACGGACCTGCAATTGGAGGCGTAATCGACGGAATGCCGGCAGGAGTAGCGATCGATACCGACGAACTGCAACGTCAGCTCGACCGACGTCGTCCCGGACAATCCGACATCACAACCCCACGCAAAGAGGCTGATCGGGTGAAGCTGCTGTCGGGCATTTTCGAGGGGGTCACCACCGGCACATCCATCGGTTTTATCGTCGAGAACTCCGATCAGCACTCATCGGACTACGACAATATGCGCCATCTTTTCCGGCCCTCCCATGCCGACTACACATACACTGCAAAATACGGCCTCCGCGACCATCGCGGAGGCGGACGATCGTCGGCACGCGAAACGATAGCGCGTGTCGTAGCCGGTTCACTCGCCCGGCAGGCTCTCGCTCCTGCCGGAATCACAATCAGCGCCTACACGTCGCGGATCGGCGATATTGCCATCGACCGTCCATATTCCGAGCTTGATCTGTCGCTGACCGAGACCAACGCGGTGCGCTGTCCGGACCCGGAGAAAGCCGCGGCGATGACAGAGCTTGTAAGGACGATAAGAAACGAGGGCGACACGATCGGTGGCATCGTAAGCTGTGTGATAAAGGGATGCCCGGCCGGACTCGGCGACCCGGTGTTCGGCAAACTTCAGGCTCGCCTTGCCTCGGCTATGCTCGGCATCAATGCCGCCAAAGGATTTGACTATGGCATGGGGTTTGATTGCGCAGGCATGCGTGGAAGTCAGGCTGCCGACCTGTTCACCACCCGTAAGGACGACGGGGCAATCCATACCCTCACCAACAACTCAGGAGGCATACAGGGAGGCATCTCCAACGGCATGGACATATATTTCCGTGTGGCTTTCAAACCGGTGGCGACGCTGCTCACCGAAATACCCACTGTCGATGACCGCGGACTGCCGGTAACGCTCAAGGCACGCGGCCGCCACGACCCATGTGTGCTACCCCGCGCAGTACCTATAGTGGAAGCCATGGCATCCATGGTGATATTCGACACATTGCTCGCCAACCGCTGCAGCAGGATATGAACCGGCATCCCTATCGCGACTTCGCCGACTTTCTGGCCGGACACTTCGCCTGCAAGATGCAGAAACTGACCATCGACGGCGGCCTCACATGCCCCAACCGCGACGGTACGCTCGGACGCGACGGATGTATCTACTGCAGCAACCGCTCTTTCACCCCATCGTATTGCCGGAGCACCATGAGCGTATCGGAACAGATAGATACCGGAAAACGGTTCTTTTCACGCAAATACCCCTCGATGCGTTATCTGGCCTACTTCCAGTCATTCACCGGGACGTATGCCGACTCTTCGGAACTGATAGCGCTATACAGCGAGGCTCTTGCGGCCGAAGGCGTTGACGGCCTTGTCATAGGCACACGTCCCGACTGCCTCAACACAGATCTGCTCGAATGGCTGTCGCATCTTGCACAAGAGAAGTTTGTCATGATCGAATTCGGAGCCGAGACATCACACGACATCACACTGCAACGCATCAACCGCTGCCATACATGGCAGGATGTGGTAGAGGCTGTGGAAAAGACCCACCAAGCCGGCATATTCACCGGAATCCACCTCATCAACGGGCTTCCGGGTGAAAACGAGGATATGATCATGCAGACGGTCGAAGCCATCAACAAGCTTCCGGTCGACGTAGTTAAATTTCATCAGCTGCAAGTAGTGCGCGGCACTCCCCTCGCCCGAATGTGGCAGGATGGCACTGCCGACATAGTCAGCTGGACAGCGCGACAATATGCCGAACTATGCGCAAGCATAGTCGAACGGTTGCGCCCCGACATAGCCATCGACCGGTTTGTATCGCAGTCGCCCGACGAACTGCTCATCACGCCACGCTGGGGATTGAAAAACCATGAATTCACAGCCCTTGTAATCAAAGCATTAAATCGCCGTAGAGAAAATTAACCGTATAATTTTTGTCTGTAATAAATAGAATTGCTAACTTTGCACCGTTGAAACGCTGCACACTGCTGAAGGCAGTCAAGGCAGTCGACAAGCCGCAATAGCTCAGTTGGTAGAGCATTTCATTCGTAACGAAAAGGTCGTGGGTTCGAGTCCCACTCGCGGCTCAAAACAAAAAAACTGGAAATCAATTAATTACTTCAATGATTTCCAGTTTTTTTGTTTTATATCAGCCGCCTTCAGGCCGATAACAAATCTGACGCATTTAGCATGACGATCAGATATGCACATAATGGTTGATCAGATGTGAATACGTAATAACTGATCAGATGTGAATGTACAAGACCCGATTGATCAGATGCGATGCCTGAAGTGGCACAGATCAATCATTATCGCGCGAAAGGGGGCGTAAACAAACATGCCGTCTGCAAAAACGAGTCTCAAAAAAATGTCAGCGGATAGAAGCCATGAACTCGGCGCGAAGTGCGGGATCGTCGGCAAAACGGCCGGATGTGGCGACAGTGACAGTAGCAGAGTCCTGCTTCTCGACGCCTCTCATCTTCATGCATAAGTGTTCGCCGGTGATGCTCACCATAACTCCATCGGTAGGGAGCACACGAGCCACAGCCTTGCAGATTTCATCAGTGAGACGCTCCTGAACCTGAAGCCGACGTGCATAAAGATCTACAATGCGTGCCAGCTTACTCAATCCCAATATCTTGCCTTTGGGAAGATAGCCCACCGATACATGTCCGTAAAACGGCAGTATGTGATGTTCGCACAACGAATGATACTCGATGTCGCGCACTATCACCATCTCGCGCTGCTGACATTCAAAGACGGCGTCGCCCACGGTCTGCTGCAGTGAGCGCCGATATCCGCCGGTGGCATACCATAGAGCTTTGGCGGCTCTTGCGGGGGTGCGCAGCAGTCCTTCACGCGATGGATCTTCTCCTATTATCTCGATTATCTGACGATAACACTCGGCGAGGCGTGCTATGGCCTCATCGTCGTCAAGACGTGGTGATTGATTGAGCATGTTGTCTTGTTCCATTACCTTGTCAAAGGTTCACACGATCGCGCACCACACGTATCTCTTTGCCATAAGAGGGAAACGCCTGCCTTATATCGTCGGCGGCAGCCTGAGCATCGCGCTGGGTGCGGAAATCTCCTACTTTCAGACGCCAGTAGGGTGATGTGTATGTGACATATGTACGCAATTCAGGAAAGCGTTCGCCTATGATGCGAGCCTTTGTACGGGCTTCGTTTTTGGCCGTGCGCTGATTATTGTCGGAAAACACCTGCACACGGAATCCGGCAGTCTTGGTGCGGGTCGCAGCGGAGTGTTCGGTAGTTTCCACTGCTTCGTCGGCGGCAGCCTTATTACTGTCGGCGGATTCAGTCTGCTGCCGGGCTATCAGCTTGCGCAGAGCCTCGGGCTGAACTATGGTGTTGACACCGTCGGCTGTAATATGGTCGACGATATCAGCGTTGTTCTGCGCGCGCATGACGAAGGTCGAAGCCGCGACAAGCGTTGACATGGCAAAAGCGCGCAGAGAGGTGGATGCGGTTGTTTTCATGCCGCAAAGTTACTACTTTTTCATAAATCAAGCCGTCTGTCGTAAGCGATTTTATAAACCGTGGACTTAAAATGCAGTGAAACGGCTTGCAACAAAACAAGGAAACGTGCAGTGACAACTATGGCAACGCCATACGATATCTACATAAAAATCAAGACGCTGTGTCAAAATCCATATTCTGACACAGCGCCATTTAAGCTTTTCCGTTGCTTACCGCCTCAGATCAGAAAGCGGTGACAATGCCCATGAACGACTCGGCGTCGAGCGATGCTCCTCCGATAAGTCCACCGTCAACGTCGGGCTTAGCGAAGAGTGCGCGTGCATTCGAGGGCTTGCATGAGCCGCCATAAAGTATCGAAGTGTTATCGGCGATCTCCTTGCCATATTTACCGGCAATGACGCTGCGGATATGAGCGTGCATCTCCTGCGCTTGATCGTCGGTGGCAGTCTTGCCGGTTCCGATAGCCCATACGGGTTCGTAGGCAAGCACGAGCTTCGAGAATTCGGCGGCCGACAGGCCGAAGAGAGCGTCCTCTATCTGCGACTTTACGACGTCGAGATAAGAGCCGTTTTCACGCTGCTCGAGCACTTCGCCGATGCAGAATATCGGAGTGAGATTGTTGTCGAGCGCAAGAGCCACCTTTTCCTTGAGGGTTTCGGCGGTTTCACCATAATACTGGCGACGCTCCGAGTGGCCGAGAATCACGTAGGTAGCTCCGGTAGAGGCTACCATCGACGCGCTCACCTCACCGGTGTAAGCCCCGCTCTTGTGGTCAGCGCAGTTTTCTGCACCGAGTCCGAGCTTGGAGTCGATCACTTCATTGACAGGAGCCAGATGGGTGAAAGGCACACAGATCACTACATCGCACTCCACTTCGGCGTGCTTGAGAGCTTCGTTGACATCTTTTGCCAGGCCTACACCTTCCTGCAGGGTGGTGTTCATTTTCCAGTTGCCTGCTACGATTTTCTTTCTCATTATCTGTTTTTTAATAATATTGGATTTCTGACTGCGGAAATATTGTCATTTCCACTTGCAAAGTTAGCAATTAAAATCAAACCATCGGCTCATCTCGGCGAATAATTAGACGAAACATTGCAGGCGCAGCCGGTGTTATATCGTAAAGATGTGAAAAACGTCGACACTTAATCACGATGAGGCTATCTACTAAAATACCTGCATTATACCTGATGGCAGCCGCGGCTATGACCTCGTGCAGCGACCTTATATATGACGGCGAATGTCCGCCACAGCAGCTCGACGTCAACTTTTTATGGTCAGAAGAGCAGCGGCCTGAAGGCATGACCGTATGGTTTTTCTCGACCGACGCAAACGGCTCGGATTACCGTTTCGACATAGCGTCGCCGGCCGGCGGCAAAGTGAGCCTCCCGGTAGGCAATTACAAGATGTTGACCGTCAACAACGATGCAAAAAACGTGGCTTTCACGCATGAGGATTCATTCGCTGACTACACAGCGAGTGTGGTCAAAGAGGATCACACCTGGAAAACCGCTGATGGCGAAGAAGCGCTGGTGACACCTCCGGGAATGTTATGGGCCACTACCATAGGATCGGTCAACATCAGTGTCGAGGGCGCCACATACGGCTATATAACCGATTCACGACGCATCTGGTGTCATCCTGAAGAGATCTGCGCACGCTATCATGTGGAGGTGCGGTCGGTCGAAAACCTCAAATCGGCAAAAGCCGTACAATCGGCTCTGAGCGGCCTTAGCGCGACTGTCAATGTCGGAGAGCACACTCTGTCAGACACCGATATAACCGAGAGTTTAACACTGAAAGCCGACAGCGACAATTCGCTTACGGGCGATCTGCTGACTTTCGGAAAAAAACATGATGACCTGACGCACAATTTTCTGGTGATACGCTTCAGGATGTCGGACGGCTCAATACATGAGGTCACGACAGACGTGACCGAACAGATAGTCAATGCTCCAGATCCAATGAATGTGAATATAATCATAGACGACATCACATTACCTGATACCGGAGAAGAGCCGCCGATCCCGGGCGAGGGTCTCGACGTGACAGTCGGCGACTGGATCGACATTGAAATATATGTATAATCATAAACAACCATAACTATGAAACACATTTTATCACTGCTCAAGCCTTCGGCTATAGCTATCGCAGCCCTCGTCGCCACTACTGCCTGCAGCAACGACGATGAATCGGACAACATAATGGATCAGGATGCCATCAGGTTCGCACCGGTAGCACACAACGAATCACGTTCTGAACCGATCACGACGAATACGCTCTCGGACTTCCATGTATATGCCTTTACAGATGGCAAACTATATATGGAAAATGTGGAGGTGGTCAAGAACTCCTCCAATGTATGGACCTACTCCCCTGTAGCCCACTGGCCACAGAATTCCGTAAACTTCTATGCCTACGCTCCCGGAGAGTGGCTGACCGGCATACAGACCTCGTTGCAATCCGTGTCGCTTACCAACGACGGCACCCAGGATCTGATCTATGCCGTGACAATGAACCAGACAAAAGGTTCTTCAGCCGTAAAACTCTACTTCCATCATGCTTTGGCCAGAGTGCAGACGAAATTGCTCTCATCCAACACCAATCTTGATGTGAATGTCAAGAATGTGACATTACAGAATATCATGAGCAAGGCCGAATTCACCTTCCCGCAGTCGACAACAAGCGAGAACGGCACCTCAGCCGGAACATGGAACAACGCATCGACCCCTGTCGACTATACTCTTTATCAGGATGCGACCGGACTGTCACTTAGTACTACCGCTACACTCGCATCCAATTCCAATGACGGATATATGCTGCCGCAGGATCTCGCGGAACTGACTTCTACGGGCGGGACATATAGTGGAAGCCTGATAAAGGTAGAGTGTGTGATCAGGTCCACCGCTACCGGCGATGTGCTGTGGCCCAATGCCAACACCCCGGCGCAGCAGAAGCTGACCGCAGCCGACGGCACCGTCACCGGACTGCTTTATTACCCCCTTTCGAACACAGCAGCTGATCTGACCCACTGGCGCAATGACACCAACTATATCTATGTGATCGATATCGACGAGGCTGAAGGACTCGACGCCATTGAATTCGATCCGGAAGTGAAGGTGTATCTCGAACAGGAGCAGCAGATCTGACGCAACAGGATTCATAGCAATAATACAGCCCGCAGACTCAATTGCCTGCGGGCTGTATTTGTGTTTTCGCCTACGGATGGATCACACGTGGCTGAAGCCACATTGATCCTTATCCGGGTTACTCTTCGGAGTGCTTTTCGGCATAATCCTTGAGCAATCTTTCCTGAACATCAGACGGGACGAGCTCATAGGAAGCGAATTTCATGCTGAACGACGAGCGTCCGCCGGTGATCGAACTCAAAGCCGTCGAGTAGCTCGACATCTCTTTGAGAGGCACCTTTGCCGAGATCTTCTCAAATCCGTTCTCGCTCGACATGCCCATGATCATGGCACGCCGTCCCTGAAGGTCGCTCATCACGTCGCCCATCACGTCGGCCGGAACCATCACGTCGACATCGCACACCGGCTCGAGAATCTTCGGGCTCGCATTGCGGAACGCCTCGCTGAAAGCGTTGCGGCCGGCGAGCCTGAAAGAGATCTCATTGGAATCCACCGGATGCATCTTGCCGTCGTAAATGCATACTCTGACGTCGCGGGCATAAGATCCGGTAAGCGGTCCCTGCTCCATGCGATCCATCAGACCCTTCACTATGGCCGGAATAAAACGCGAGTCGATAGCGCCTCCAACGATACAGTCGCACACCACAAGCTTGCCGCCCCATTCGAGGGGTATTTCCTGGGTGTCGCGTACCTTCATCACATATTCCTGATTGCCGAACTTGTATGATGTCGGCGCCGGCATTCCCTCGGTGTAAGGCTCTATGACCAGATGCACTTCACCGAACTGCCCCGCGCCACCCGACTGCTTCTTGTGGCGGTAGTCGGCACGTGCGGCCTTGGTTATCGTTTCGCGATAAGGGATGTGCGGCTCCTCGAAAACGATCGGAAGCTTATCGTTGTTTTCCACACGCCATTTGAGTGTGCGCAGATGGAATTCGCCCTGTCCGGAGAGAATAGTCTGCTTGAGTTCCTTTGACATCTCCACTTCCCATGTGGGATCCTCCTCGTGCATACGCGTGAGTATGACGCTGAGCTTTTCGGCATCGGCCTCATTGACCGGCCTGATTGCTCGCTGATATTTCGGAGCCGGATATTTGATGAAGTCAAACACATAGTCGCACCCCTTGGCGTCGAGCGTATTGCCGGTGCGCGCGTCTTTCAGCTTGACTGTGGCTCCGATATCGCCGGCACACAGTTGGTCGACCTGTGTCTTGATCTGGCCGCACACGCAATATATCTGTGCTATACGCTCCTTGCTGCCACGATTTACGTTGTCGAGATCAACACCGGGGGTCAGCGTTCCCGACATCACCTTGAAGTAGCTTACTTCACCTATATGCGGCTCTACTGTGGTCTTGAACATATACAGGCTGAGCGGGCCGTCGCTGAGAGGCTTCACTTCTTCGCCGGCAGAGTCGACCGGTGCAGGCATATCCTCCACGAACGGCACCACATTGCCGAGGAATTCCATCATGCGGCGCACGCCCATATCCTTCAGCGCGCTCACGCAGAACACCGGGAAGATCGAACGATCGACCAGCCCTTTCCGGATGCCAAGACGCATTTCGTCTTCGGTAAGATGTTCCTCTTCGAAGAATTTCTCCATCAGCGTCTCATCGTTTTCGGCTGCAGCCTCGACAAGTTGACGGTGCAGTTCCTGAGCCCGCTCACGCTCCTCGGCCGGTATCTCCTCTATGACAGGCACGCCCCCGTCGGGTCCCCAGGAATATTTTTTCATAAGCAGGACGTCGATCATGGCGTTGAAGCCCGGGCCGACACTCAGGGGATATTGTATGGGCACCACTTTTTTGCCGAAGATGTCGCGCATCTGCTCGATGACCGTGTCATATTCGGCTTTTTCGCCGTCGAGCTGATTGAGCGCGAAGATCACCGGTTTGTTGAGCTTGGCACAAGTGCGGAAGATATTCTGAGTACCCACTTCCACTCCATACTGGGCATCGATGAGTATCAGACCGGTATCGGTGACATTGAGAGCCGTGATAGCATTGCCTACAAAGTCATCGGCACCCGGACAGTCTATTACATTCAGTTTCTTGCCAAGGAATTCGGCATAGAAGATGCTTGAAAACACGGAGTAGCCATACTCCTTTTCGACCGGGAAATAGTCGCATACGGTATTGCTGGCTTCGACCGTACCGCGGCGTTTTATCACTCCACACTCGTAGAGCATCGACTCTGCGAGTGTGGTTTTACCCGAGCCCTTGCTACCGAGAAGGGCGATGTTTTTGATTTCGTTGGTCTGATAAACCTTCATGTTATTAGAGGTGTTTGTTAGTTTTTCATTTCAGGGCATCTCTATGCACCAGATTTTCGGAGTGCAATATATGAATTATCCACGTAACGAGGTCACATCGCGCGTATGTTTTACAACATATTTTGAAAAAACAGTGCCTTGACACGCCCGGGATAACTGACAAAACAGAATTTGGCATTATCTTTGCACATAAATTGTGTAAACGACATCCTACACCGATATCCACTACGAGATCATAACGAATGAATAAAGAAATAGTGACCGTAGGCCAGATAGAGGTTGACATGACCTCTTCAATGGCCGAACCCGACTTCAACCATCTGCCACTGCTCACCACCCGCGACCTTGTATTGTTTCCGGGAGTGACAATCCCCATTAGCCTCGGCCGCGAATTTTCCCGCGAACTGGCCAAAATGGCAGCAGACCGCCACATCTATATAGGAGTTGTGGCGCAGACTGATCCTGAAGTGGAGTTTCCCACCGACCAGCTCTGCGACTATGGAGTAATAGCAGAGGTCGTGAAAGTGCTTGAAATCCCCGACGACAAGACCACTGCCATAGTGCGCGCCCACGGCAAGTTCAAGATACTCGACGTGAGAAGCATGGAAACCATACATGGTGCACTGGAGGCCACCGTAAAGCCCATCAAGGAGACCAAGGCGCGCATGACCGACAAGGAGATGGTGGCGCTCGTCAGCACCGTAAAAGATACGGCTGTCAAGATAGTCAAGAAGACCACTGAAGCTCCGCCGGAGATGATTCTGAACATTGTCGACATATCCGATCCGACCCTGCTGATCAATCTCATTGCCACACATATGCCGCTCCCGATCAGCGCCAAGACCGAAATACTGGCCACTCCGCGCATCAAGGAGCGCGCCTATCGTCTGCTTACCAATATGGCACGCAGCGAACAGATGCTTGACATAGCACAAAGCATCCACGACCGCACCCGGCAGAAGATCTCGGAACAGCAGCGCAACGTGTTCCTGCAGCAGCAGCTTGAGTCGATACGCGAGGAGCTGTATGGCGATGAAGGACCTGACGCCGACGCCGCCAATCTCCGCAAAAAAGCGGCCGAACTTGACATGCCCGAGCCGGTAGTGAAGATTTTCGAACGCGAGCTGTCGAAACTTTCGCGCTACGCGCCACAGAGTCCCGACTACTCCGTGCAGCTGTCATATCTCGAACTTCTCACCGACCTGCCATGGGGCAAGAACGACGCTCCGGTCAGCGACATAGCTCATGCACGCGAGGTGCTCGACGCCGACCATTTCGGTCTTGAAAAAGTGAAAGAGCGCATACTCGAGCAGATAGCCATGCTGATCAGCGCCCCGTCGAGTCATGCACCGATCATCTGTCTGGTGGGTCCTCCCGGAGTCGGAAAAACCTCTCTCGGACAATCCATAGCCACTGCTCTCGGGCGCAAATACCGGCGTGTGGCTCTCGGCGGTCTGCATGACGAAGCCGAGATACGCGGACACCGGCGCACTTACATTGGAGCCATGCCCGGACGCATCATCGACGCGTTGAGACGCTGCGGCACCAGCAATCCGGTGATATTGCTCGACGAGATCGACAAAATCGGTTCAGATTTCCGTGGCGATCCTTCGTCGGCGTTGCTCGAAGTGCTCGATCCCGAACAGAACTGCCGCTTCCATGACAATTATGTGGATGTTGACTTCGATCTTTCGCAGACGCTTTTCATAGCCACAGCCAATACCCTGTCGAGCATTCCGGCTCCTCTTGTCGACCGCATGGAGATCATCGACATTTCAGGATATCTTCCTGAAGAGAAAACCGAAATCGCACGCCGCCACCTGCTTCCCCGACTGATAGCCGAAGCCGGTGTGGACGTCGGCGATGTGAATCTCACCGACGATGCCCTTGCAGCACTCATCGATACATATACGGGTGAGAGCGGAGTGCGCCAGCTTGAGAAACGTCTGGCTGCGATCGTCCGCAAGATTGTTCTCCGCAAAGTGAGCGGACAGTCATGGCCGCAACCTGTCGACAGCGCGGATCTCAACGGCCTGCTCGGAGCGGCACCATATATCATAGAGCGCTATGAAGGCAACGACTATGCAGGCGTGATCACCGGCCTGGCATGGACCGCCGCAGGAGGCTGCGTGCTTTATGTGGAAACATCGCTATCTCCATCAAAAGGCGAGAAACTGACCCTCACGGGCAAACTCGGCGATGTGATGAAGGAATCCGCCTCCATAGCCCTGCAGCATGTCAGAAGCCACGCCGACAGCCTGGGGATAGCCTCCGACGCGCTGACCGACCGCGCAGTGCATATCCACGTGCCGGAGGGAGCCATACCCAAGGACGGCCCTTCGGCCGGCATCACCATGGCCACGTCGATTGTGTCGGCTCTCACCGGCCGCCGCCCCAAGCCTCGCGTAGCCATGACAGGAGAGCTTACCCTGCGCGGCAAAGTGCTGCCGATAGGGGGAGTCAAAGAGAAGATCCTGGCGGCAAAGCGTGCAGGCATCACTGATGCCATACTGCCCGAGGCCAACCGCAAGGATGTCGACGAGATCCCGGACATATATCTCCATGGGCTCGAAGTGCATTATGTTTCCGACGCCGCACAGGTGTTTGACCTCGCACTGCTCCCGACCGAAACTGCAGACTAACCACACAATCAGGTGACAGGATTTGCTCTTGAAGCTATAAATCCTTAACTTTGCAGAAACAAACTCTTCATCCACCTTTAACAATAATAGACAAACAATCCAGATGGCAAAAATCGGTTCTGTAATGACCCCTGTGGGTCGCAAGGCTCTGCTTCTCGGCAGCGGCGAGTTAGGCAAGGAAGTGGCTCTCGAGCTGCAACGCTATGGTGTGGAAGTAGTGGCATGCGACAAGTATGCCAACGCCCCAGCCATGCAGGTGGCTCACCGCAGCCACGTGTTCAACATGCTCGACGGAGCCGAGTTGCGCCGCATCATAGAGCTTGAGAAACCCGACCATATCATACCTGAAGTCGAGGCCATAGCCACTCCGGTGCTAAAAGAACTCGAAGCCGATGGATTCAACGTCACTCCTACGGCTACAGCTGCATGGCTGACCATGAACCGCGAGGGCATCAGACGTATGGTCGCCGAAGAACTTGGCATAAGAACTTCCGACTACCGCTTCGCATCGGACTACGATGAATTCAAGACAGCCGTGGAAGCTGTCGGAATACCTTGTGTGGTGAAGCCGATCATGAGTTCATCGGGTCATGGACAGTGCACTGTCAAGAACCCCGAAGAGATCGACCACGCGTGGCAGACAGCCCAGGAGGGTGGACGTGCAGGCGCCGGACGTGTTATCGTGGAAGGATTTGTTGATTTCGACTATGAGATAACTCTCCTTACTGTCAGAAGCTGTTCGGGCACCACATTCTGCGAGCCGGTAGGACACATACAGATCGACGGTGACTACCGCTATTCGTGGCAGCCGCAGCCTATGTCGGCTACAGCTATCGAAAAAGCACGCGACATAGCCCGCAAAGTGACAGATGCTCTCGGCGGATACGGCATCTTCGGAGTGGAGCTTTTCATAAAAGGCGACGACGTGATTTTCAGCGAAGTATCACCCCGTCCGCATGACACAGGTATGGTGACCATGATATCGCAGGATTTGAGCGAATTCGCTCTTCACGCCCGTGCGCTTCTCGGACTTCCGGTGCCTGAAATACGCTTCTTTGGTCCGTCGGCATCGAGAGCCGTCGTGGTCGAGGGCGATACCGACAAGATCGAGATGGACTCGCTGGAACATGTGCTCGAAGAGCCGGGTACGCAGATGCGCATATTCGGCAAGCCTGAAATCAAGGGACATCGCCGAATGGGAGTAATCCTTGCCACAGCTGACACCCTTGAGGAGGCTCGCGCCAAAGCGGATCGCGCCTACGACAAGCTCAAAGTCAACGTGCTCCCCCGCTAACAGACTCCAGATCACTGCGTAAAAAAAATATATCAACAAGCACTGTGCCGCCACGAACCGGCATGGTGCTTCACTTTTGAATCACTCCCGGCAAAACTCACCAAGGCGATATGACGTTGTAAGAGTATGTCGTGGACTTAACACATATGCCCCTTGACTATGCAATCTGAACATATCACCGGCCTGACGGCACACCAAGTCGAAGAAAACCGTTTGAAATATGGTGAAAACATAATCACGCCACCGCCACGCAGGCCGGCGTGGAAGCTTTTTCTCGAAAAATTCCGTGATCCGCTGATCATCATACTCCTGATTGCCGGCGTGTTGTCGGTAGGTATATCATGTTACGAATACTGGGGTCTTCACGAAGGAGCCACGGTATTTTTCGAGCCGGTGGGAATATTCGCCGCAATACTGCTTGCCACCGGTCTGGCTTTCTATTTCGAACAGAAGGCCGACAAGGAATTCGCCATACTCAACAAAGTCAACGACGATGAGCTGGTGCAAGTGATCCGCGAGGGTAATCCCACAATGGTAACGAAACGTGAAGTAGTCTACGGAGATATAGTCGTGATCACTACAGGGATGGAGATTCCGGCCGACGGACAGCTACTCGAAGCGGTGAGCCTCAACATCGACGAATCCACGCTGACAGGCGAGCCTATGGCTCACAAGACCACCGTCGAGGCCGACTTCGATCCCGACGCGACGTTCCCTTCGGACCACGCGATGCGCGGCACCAAAGTGATGGAAGGACACGGAGTGATGAGAGTCACGGCCGTAGGCGACCACACGGAAAACGGCAAAGTATTCGAGGCTGCGAGAATCGACGATCATATCAAAACGCCACTCGACGAGCAGTTTGACAAGCTTGGCCGGCTGATCACCCGTTGTGCATACGCCGTAGCTGTCGCCATAGTGATAGGCCGCGTGATAATGTACGTCACCAGCACACCGTTTGAATGGATGTCGTTTATGGCATATCTGCTGCAGACATTCATGATCGCAGTGACACTTGTCGTGGTGTCGGTGCCTGAAGGTCTGCCTATGGCAGTCACTCTCGCTTTGGCCTATTCTATGCGACGGATGCTGAAGACCAACAACCTCGTGCGCAAGCTACACGCATGCGAAACGATGGGCGCCACCACTGTCATCTGCACCGATAAGACCGGTACGCTCACCCAGAACCAGATGCGAGTGTCAGCGATGAAAATATCCGATACGATACCGCATGATCTGCTTGTTGAAGGCATTGCGGCCAACTCGACCGCCGAGCTTGATCTGAGCGGCGAGAAACCGTCGGTGATAGGCAATCCTACCGAGGGCGCCCTGCTACTTTGGCTTCGTGATCAGGGAGCCGACTACCGGAAGATCCGCGACAGTCTGACAACGATCGACGAGCTGCCGTTTACCACCGAACGCAAATATATGGCCACTGCCGTCAGCAATGCCTCCGGGCGTCGGATGCTGTATGTCAAAGGGGCACCGGAGATCGTGTTCGGCATGTCGGATGACGCTTGTGGCACATCGCGCGCAGAGATCGACAGAGAGCTGCTTGAATTCCAAAACCAGGGCATGCGCACACTCGGATTTGCCTGCAAACCGCTTGATGACGGCGAAGACCCCGTGAAAGACGGTAAAATCGTCGCAAATGGACTTACATTCATGGGGATCGCATCCATATCCGATCCAATCAGACCTGATGTGGCTGATGCTGTCAAGGATGTGAACGATGCGGGTATCAATGTGAAAATCGTCACCGGCGACACGCCGGCTACAGCTCGGGAAATCGGCCGCCAGATAGGCATCTGGACAGACACAGACAGCGCCGAGGCAATCATCACCGGTCAGGAGTTCGAAGCTCTTGACGACGAGCAGCTGCTGCAACGTGTGGAGGGACTCAAAATCATAGCACGCGCACGTCCGATGGACAAGAAACGCCTTGTCGAAGCCCTGCAGAGCAAGGGAGAGGTAGTGGCTGTGACCGGCGACGGGACCAACGACGCACCGGCTCTGAAAGCCGCACAGGTAGGCCTGTCGATGGGCGACGGGACATCGGTGGCTAAAGAGGCTTCCGACATAACGATCATCGACAATTCGTTCTCATCAATCGGGAAGGCCGTCATGTGGGGACGCTCGCTCTACCGCAACATACAGCGCTTCATCCTTTTTCAGATGACAGTCAATATAGTGGCATGCCTCATAGTGCTATGCGGAGCGTTCATGGGAATGCAGTCGCCACTCACCGTCACCCAGATGCTGTGGGTAAACCTGATCATGGATACGTTTGCCGCCATGGCATTGGCGTCGCTGCCTCCCACGCCATCGGTAATGCACGACGCCCCGCGCGACCGACGCGAATTCATAATCACACGTCCCATGCGCCGGTTTATAATCGGTACGGGGGGACTGTTTTTCGCCGTACTTCTCGCTTTCCTATATTATCTCAAGCACACGGATCTGACATCGCTGACACAGATCGGGCATCTTCCGATACATAATGACACCGGCCTGTCGGCATACGAACTGTCAGTGTTTTTCACCACATTTGTATTCCTTCAATTCTGGAACATGTTCAATGCACGCGCATTCGAAACCGGACGCTCGGCCTTTCACTTCAAGGATTGCGAAGGTTTTGTGGCGATAGCGGTCATGATACTGATAGGACAGGTGATGATTGTCAATGTCGGCGACGAACTGTTCAATGTGGTTCCGCTCCACATTTCCGACTGGGTGATAATCATACTGTCGACATCGTCAGTGTTATGGATCGGCGAACTGCTGCGATGGTGGGAGCGCCGTCTATCGTGAGGACAAGGCCACTATATAGTCGATAGCGAAATCGAGCATAGTGTCACGGCCGTCGAAAGCATCCTGCGGATCCATATCGACCTCACATCCCGGCGTAGGCTCTACCCCGGCCTCTGTGGAACGCCCCGTGGCATCGACAAGAGGCGACGCCGACAGGCGTATCCCCCAGCCATTGGGAAGCTCATAGCTGACAGGCATACCGCATCCACCACCTGTGACAGCCCCGGCCACCGTCACGTTGGGCAGCTGCTTCATGACTGCGGTGAAATAATTGGCGGCCGAGAAGGTACCACGGTTGGTGAGTATTACCACCGGCTTAGTCCACACGATATGGCCGTCGCCCACAGGCTTGATTGTCACGGCATAGGGAGTGGAGAAATCGTTGTGTCCCGGACCGGTCTTATGATAGATATATCCGCCGGTAAACGGCTGGTTGACGAAATGCGAAGCAAGATCGTTGGCATTCGACACCATACCGCCACCGTTGTCACGTATGTCGATGATAAGTCCGCTTGTCATTGAGAACGACGCGAGGATATAATCGATATTGCCCGCTCCGAGTCCGGAGTCAAAAGTCGGCCACCTCAGATAGCCGACATTTGACAGCAACACGCCATAATCGGCAACACCGAGCGAAGTATAGCCGAAAGCGAAATAATTCTGCTGTATGATCCGCGCATCGAAATTATGAGGGTAATCGCTCCACCATTTGCGATAATACGACGTAGCAAACGGAGCCGACAGATTGACATGACCGTCGCGCAGCTCGTCGAGCATGGCCGACATTACCGCAAACAATGACTTCGATGACATATTGGTGCGCACCTGCGCTCTATATACATCGCCGACCTCGTCCCAGTCAATGTTTTTATCGGCAAAGAAGCAGTAATGCTCGTCGACAATAGTCCATAATGCCTCGAAATTGCCTTGAGGTGTATTATCGTAGTCGGGCAACTCGTGACAGCCTGAAAAAAACGCCAGCACACATAATGCAGCTACGGCCGCCAATGATTGTATTTTATTCATATAGAGCATGGATCATACGTGCCTTGGGTGGAATCTTTTTGCTGGGGCTTACCGACAGCCATTCGCCTGAAACTCCTATGACCGCGCAATGGCGCAGCATGCGTGAAGTGATATCGCTGGCTTTTGTGGAGAGCAACTGTCCGGAATAACCGATACGCAGCGATGTGTTGCCGAAGTGAAGATCGGCAGTCAGACGGTGATCAAGCGCAAAATAGTTGCCCCACCATGCCATACGCGCCAGACCGGAATGATTGCCGAGATATATTTCATAATAAAGTTCGCCATAGTCAGGTGAAAAGAACACGCCCGTAAGCGGCACCGAAGGCCTGTAGCAGACAGTCACCGGCAGACGTCCGAGGCGAGTGTTCCATGCGGCATAAGCTGTCAGATCGACCGTGAGAGCCACCTTGGCCGACGCCGGATTATTGCCGTTGCGCTGCGAATACAGGCATCCGGCCTTAAATCCCGGCCCAATGCCGAAACCTATGGTAAGCCCTGAAAGCGGCCGCACGCGCCGCATCATGGCCCACCGGGCCTCAACTCCCCAATACCACATGGTGGCATTACCTACGCGATTGAGGCTCCGCTCCGCATTGATCCGGGCATCAAGAGCCATCACCCACCGCTCGGGTGAGAATTTCATGGCCTGCATGCGTCCGTATCCAAATCCGACACTCCATCCGGAATACCGTATAGGTGACAGATATGTGTCGGCGATATGCGCCGACCCGGCTTCCACAGTATAGGCTGCTGTCACCGGCCGCAGTATTTCTGTTTCAGGCTCTGAAGCTGACGACATGACGGTGACCGACAGCGCTGCGGCAAAAGCCACTATTCTATGACGAAGACAGTCCATCAGAATATGCGCTGCTGCCCCGTCAGCTCATCGCGCACTTCGTCGTCGGACTGTGCGTTCGGTTCATTTTCATTTCCCAAGCCGTCATCGTCATCCGACTGCATTTCGGCCATATTCTCCGGTTCGGTCTTTTCGCGCGGCTTTATTTCGGTAATAGATGCCACCTCATAGGTGGTCAGGCGCTTGCCCTTGGCACGAAGCGACTTCACGGCCACAAACTCCTCTGCATCGAGAGTCATAGGCATACGGATCTCATCGACTCCGGCAAACGTCACGGTGAACCGTGCTCCATCCTTGTCGCTCAACGCTATCAGAGTCGACCGCTCGTTGTCGCCGAGATAGCGCTGACGACGTGTCGAAGGCTCGAACTTGAAACGCTTCACATAAGGATAGTTGCCCTGCGAGGCATCGCGCAGTATCGCCGTCCATACAACTTCAGGACGGAACCGCTCGATAAACATGATATCGTCATCATAGTGATTGGACGCATCAAACGATGTGGTGTAGTACTCGCCATTGTTGAGAACCACCAGCACAAGATCATTGGGTCCGAATTCTCCGAGATACTCTCCACGACCGTCATAGTTGATGCGGAGCACGTCGTGGTCAAACCACACCTGACGGCCTCCGAGCGTCGACTGACCTTTACGGTTGAGAGTGAAGTGATGCACTTCGTTCTTGGTGACAATGTTGCCCATGGCTCCGCGTCCCTTTATGGCAAGATCGGCGAAATCCACGTCGAACTGCAATGTCTTCAACCGCGCCTTCGGCTTAAGAACCACTTTGACCGATTCGGCCTCACCGTTGGAATTGGCCGTGAACCATACCACCTTTGAGCCGGATTTCCCTTGCGTGAGATCATACACCCTGTCGCGTGTCATGCCGGTGACCGAGAAGCGTTTCATGTAGTATGTGCCACCCTTGCCGTCCTGATATATGACGTTGTAGACCGTGCGCACATCGTTGCGCTTGAACAGGCCCACATGTATGATACCCTTGCCTACCGACACTTTTTCCTGAACGCGTATCACCTTATATTTGCCGTCGCGATAGAACAGTATGACGTCGTCAATGCTAGAACAGTTGAACAGGAATGCCTTCTCGCGCTTTTCAGGATCTATTTTCAGCGCCGTGCCTATAAATCCCTCGTCGCGGTCGATATAGAGTTTTTCGGTCGCTTCGGCCACGTTGGCGGCCTCGATGCTGTCAAAATTTCTTATGACTGTCTGCCTCGGATATGCGGCTCCGTATTTCTCCTTAAGATGCTCAAACCAACGTATGGTATATTCGGTCAGAGAATCAAGATCGCCCTGCAGCTCTTCGATCCTCTGGTTGAATGCTGCAATAGCCTCATCGGCCGACTCAGAACTAAAACGCAGTATGCGGCTCATCTTTATTTCAAGCAGCCGGAGCAGATCGTCGTCGGTAACCTGACGGAGAAGTTTCTCCTTCCATGGCTCCAGACGCCTTTCTATATGCCTGATAGCCTCGTTCTTCGACCGGCTTTCCTCAAATTCGCGATCCTTATAGATGCGCTCTTCTATGAATATCTTCTCAAGGGTTGCAAAGAGCAACTGCTCCATGACCTCTCCAAGCTTGATAAGCAGTTCGGCCTTGAATATCTCGCGGGTATGGTCGACATTATGGCGCAACACATCGCTTACTCCAAGGAAACGTGGCTTGTTGTCGTGGATCACACAGCAGTTGGGCGACAGCTGCAACTCACAGGAAGTAAACGCATACAGGGCATCGATAGCTTTGTCGCTCGAGGTTCCGGGCTGCAGGCTGATAATGATCCTTGCCGTGCGTGAAGTATTGTCGTCGACGCGTCTAATCTTGATCTTGCCCTTGTCGTTGGCCTTTATTATGGTTTCGATGAGGGTCTCAGTGGTCAGTCCGAATGGTATTTCGGTTATTGCGAGGGTCTTGCTGTCGATTTTTTCAATCTTGGCTCTGACCTTGATTCTACCGCCGCGAGCGCCGTCATTGTAGCGCGACACGTCGATAAATCCTCCGGTCGGGAAGTCGGGATAGAGAGTGAACGGCTCGTTTTTCAGATACGCGACGGCAGCATCAAGAATTTCGTTGAAATTATGGGGCATGATCAGCGACGACAGTCCCACGGCGATACCGCCCACGCCCTGCGACAACAGAAGCGGAAACTTGGCCGGTAGTGTGACCGGCTCCTTGTCGCGCCCGTCGTAGCTGGGCACCCATTCTGTCACCTTGGGATTATACAGCACTTCCACCGCAAACGGCGACAGACGTGCCTCTATATAACGGCCGGCAGCCGCCGACGCTCCTGTCAGCGTATTGCCCCAGTTGCCCTGCGTATCCACAAGCAACTGCTTCTGACCGAGCTGCACCAGGGCGCCGTAGATCGAACGGTCGCCATGGGGATGGAATGCCATGGTGGCACCTACGATATTTGCAACCTTGATGAAGTGCTCGTCGTCGAGCTTTTTCATGGTATGCAGAATACGCCTCTGCACCGGTTTCAGACCGTCGTCGATATGAGGTATCGCACGGTCGAGAATGGCATACGAAGCATAGTCAAGATACCAGCTCTGGAACATGCCGCGCAATTGATGGCGCACCACGTCATCGCTCAGATCGACCAACATGGATTCGAAACCGCCTTCGGTGGCTTCGCCGTTATCCTCTTCGTCGTCGGCACTGACTCCGTATATTTCTTCTTCGTCGTCGTTGTATTCGTCGCTCATGTGATATGACTGGTGATAAATGGTTTTCTATATTGTAGTGTAAGATGCAGCCGGCAGTTGATGTGTGGGTCTACGATGCTCCTTTGATGGATTCGTAGATAGCCTTCATCATAAGTCCTCGCGGGTTGAGCCGCGTGAAAGCCCGGTTGTGGCGCGAGGGATTTACTCTGTTGGAGAGAAACACGAAAATGAGTTCGTTTTCCGGGTCGATCCAGAAACAGGTGCCCGTAAATCCGGTATGACCGAATATGGAATAGCCGTCGGTATCATCCTTGCTCAGCGGATTGCCCATAAGGTCGAATCCGAGGGCGCGCTTGCCCCCCTGACTGCGGCTGTCGGTGAATTTTCTTACAGTTGCGGCACTCAGCAGGCGCTCGCCGCCATAGACACCGCCGTTGAGCAGCATCTGCGAATATTTGGCGACATCCGACGCGGTGGAAAACAGTCCGGCATTGCCCTGCACTCCACCTGAAAAGGCTGCGATCTCGTCATGGACATATCCGCGGACGGTCTGACGGCGCAAAAAGGCATCGTTTTCGGTCGGCGCTATCTTTGACAGGGAATAATATTCGCGCGGCCGGAAGCCGGTGTGCCATGCGCCGAGCGGCCCGAAAATCTCCGACCTGACCCAACGGGCGTGATCGGTACCGGTCACGTTCTCCTCCATCTCCATGAGAAGACAGAAGTTGAGGCAACTGTAACGAAATGACTTGGATGCACGGAGAGGCGCCTGATATATCCGGCTCATTATCGTGTCACGGAGAGTTGTCCCGCCATATATGCCGGAGGCTATCTCTATGGGATTGTCTTTGGTGGCCGACAGGCTTGTAATATCTCGGCGCATGCGTGCGCTGCTGTTGCCGTAGACGCGCGATGCAATACGTATGCCATAGCCTGCCGTCTGACGGCCCTTGGTGAGCGGACCGGTGTAACTGGCCGGATCCATCATCACTTTGCTTACGTTGATGATCGCCGGCATTCCCGATTCGTGATAGAGAAGCTGCGACGGCGTAAGGTCGGACTTTTCGGTGTCAGTCAGTTCGGGGATATATTGCGAGATCGGATCGTCAAGCCGAAACAGTCCTTCGTCATAAGCTTTCATCAGTCCGGCCACGGTTGCAGTGGCTTTGGTCATCGACGCCACGTCATAGAGTGTTTCGCCCGTCACATCGGCACCTCCGCGCTCCAGTTTGCCATAAGCCGCGTCGACAACCACTCTGCCTCTGCGCGCCACGACAACCTGACAGCCCGGATAGGCTCCGGAAGCCACTCCGGCGCGTGCTATCGAATCAATGCGGCGCGTCAGGTCGGGATCAAGCCCCACGGCTTGAGGCGAGGCATAGCCAAGACGGGTGCATACGATATCACTGCCGGCTCCAAGCGGAGCAAGCCCCGGAACGGCCACCGGCATACGCCCGGTGACATCTATGCCTCCGAACACGGCCTGAGCCGCAGCCTTGCGCATAGCCTTTATGTCGTCGCCGCCGACAAGCACTGCGCCATAACTGCCGAGCGCCGCCGACAGGCCGGAGATCTTGATGGGGTTGGCAAGCACCACAGCCACCTTAGACCGTGTGTCGATCTGCTTCAGGGCTGCGGCAGCCCATGACGATGAGGTGGTCACCAGCACTATGGCCAGATCCGATTTGTTGATCTCGGCTATCTTTGCCGCCGGAATCGGCCCGGTGGTAAATCCATAGGCTGTGATACGGGCGTATTTGCGGCAATATTCGCTAAAAGTATTCTCGGCCGCCGCACCAAGCGTCACCACGGCTATCTTCCGGTCAGAAAGAGCGCCTACAGGAATCAGGCCGCCATCGTTGCGCACACAGACCATCGATGCTTCGGCAAGCCGTTCTATCATATCTTTGGCGGCATCGGAATTGAGCCGCGATGCTATCCCAGCCACTTTCGGGCGCGCGGAATTCACGAGGCCTGACCGATGTTTCCACACAAGTATTTTGCGACAGCTATTATTGACCTGTTTTTCAGAGATCTCGCCAGATTTCACCGCCGCTACTACGGCCTGAATGTCGCTGACGAGCGAGCGGGGCTGCAGCAGCACGTCGGCGCCGGCTTTCAGAGCGGCCACACAATTGTTGGCTTCGTCGGAGGTTTTCGCTCCTTTCATCGCCAAAGCGTCGGTGAACACTATACCGTTGAATTTCATGCGTTTTTTGAGCAGACCTGTGGTGATGGCGGCCGACAATGATGCCGGCGTCCCGGTCGGATCCAGAGCCGGTACGGTCAGATGCCCGGTCATGATGCCCGGCATACCGGCAGCGATATAGTCGCGAAACGGCACGAGTTCGGTCTGTTCGAGCTGCTGTGCCGTGCGGTTGAGCACCGGAAGCGCATGGTGCGAGTCGGTATCCGTGTCGCCGTGTCCGGGAAAATGTTTGCCGACAGGCATGACGCCGCCATCGGCCAGTCCACGCGAAAAAGCCACTCCAAGACGGCTTACCCTCTCGGGATCCTCGCCAAACGAACGATAGCCGATGACCGGATTGCGCGGGTTGGAATTGACATCGAGCACAGGGGCGAAGTCGACTCCTATGCCAAGTTCGCGGCACTGTCTCGCCACTTCGCGTCCGTAGTCATACAGCAGATTGTCGTCGGCAATAGCTCCCAGACAGATGTTATAGGGGAAGCGCGGCGCGTCGGTCACACGCATGGCCGGACCCCATTCGCCATCGAGTGTGACCATCAACGGAACCGCAGCCACAGATCCGGCGAAATCAATCAGTCCGGCATAGTCGGACGCTTTGCCTTTGCCGAGCAATATGCCACCGACCTTCTGCTGAGCCACAACGTTGCGCAGCTGCGACTGTCCGGCTGCATTGTAGGCAATATCAAGCCTCGGCACCATCAGTTGCGCCACACGGTCGCGCAGACTCATGGAGGCCATCACTGAATCAGCCCAGCGAGCGCTTTCGCCAGCCTCTTCAAAGTCTGACGACGAAGGGGTGACGCCGGTGGCGCGGTTGATGCCCGGTATGGCAACAATACAGGCACACGCCAAGGCCATATATCTTATAAAACCCGGTATCTTCATATTTAGATTTCCTAAGATTATTGTTTGTCGCCGATCGGCATCCTCACGGCAGTGTCAGGAACAATTTTCTTTCCGAGGCTCGACTTTCCGGCGAGAAGTCCGATAACATCGTCGTAAAGCAACGCCTCGCTACGTTTCTCTATAGCGGCATTCTTCAGACTGCTAAGGAAATCGCCGCCAAGAGCGAGGTAGTCGATGGTGGCGACTTTATATCTCCGCAATGGGTCGATCTTCCTGCCATTGACCAGGACTTCGCGGCATGTCAGCGTCAAGGGATCGATCTCCGCCATGGCTCCGCTGATGCCGTCGCCCTTGCGCCCGGCCATTACTTCAAAAGCTTGAAGCAGGTCGGCTCCGGTCACGTCTATCACCACCACATGGTTGTCGAACGGAAGCATCTGCATGACCGCACCCTTTGTTATCGTGCCGCTGTCGAGATCGCACCGTATGCCGCCCCGGTTCATTATTGCCATATCCACAGGCGCTCCATTGAGGCGTGTACCGATCTCCATGACAAGGTCGCTGATCAGATTGACCAGCCCCCAGTCGGCCTTGCGCAACGGAGCCGACGCCTCAGCCACCGGAATAGACAGAATCGAGTCAACCGTCGACCGATAAGGCTCAAGGATTTCGGCCACGGCAGGATTCACCCGATCGTCAAGACGCGAATCGACCGGTATAACCGAAGTTGTCACTTTAAGATCGGCCAGATCTATGTCGGCCTTGCCCACATAGGCGCCAGTCGATCCGGCCTGGGCTATGATCACGCTGTCGCCATTGGCATTGAGCGCGAACCATGCCGGCGATTCAGGATCGGAAGGATTGACGAGCGTGTGAGAATGTCCGCCGATGATGAGATCTATATCCTCGCTGTTTCGGGCAAGATCCATGTCGGTATAACCGGGGGCTACAGCATGTCCGATATGCGTCAGTGCCACCACCATATCAACCTTTTCGTTGTGTTTGAGATGCCATGCCGTGGCATTGGCCGCCTTTATACCGTCGAGATATTTCACTCCCCTGCTGTTGAACGCCGATATCATGCCGTCCGGATCAATATTTATGGCGATAAAAGCGATCCGCCGGTCGCCGACCGTGCGGATCTCGTAGGGCTTGAACATTGAGTCGAGAGGCGTATCGGTCAGATCATAGTTGGTGGTCAGACGCGATGCCTTCAGCTGCCCCCACTCCCGCGCCAGAGCCTCCATGCCGTTGTCAAACTCATGGTTGCCAAGAATCTGGATATCATAGCCGAGAGCATTCATCATCTTGCGCTCCACTTCGCCCCCGAAGAGCGAATAATAAAGCGTGCCCTGCACGGCATCGCCGGCATCGACAAGCAACACATTGGCTTCCGCATTACGAACGCTATCGATAAGCGCCTGACGACGCAATACGCCGCCACGCCCCGACGCATCAGGATCAATGCGGCTATGCGTATCGTTGGTGTGCAGTATTATGAAGTGGCCGGCAGGCTCCGAGGCTGCGACTGAAGCGACACACACTGCCGAGGCCGCGAATAAGCTGAATCTACTCATCAAGTATTTAGTAACTTTCAAAAGTCTGTTGATATTATTAAACTCATCAGTAAACAGTGGGTCATACACAAACTCGATCCCGACACAGCATAACGCCTCGACGACGATGATCATATCACTTCATCGATGCGCGGATAGATGCATCCGAATGCGGATTTTGCCCCGCCGGGTCGATCTATATCACCACTTATGCTGACAAAGTTAACCATTTTCTGTGTCAATTGCAAGACAAGATTCCTTATCGTAACCGCTATTTAGCAGCAACACCACATCTATAACCCGCGCCAAAACCTACGCAACCAGAAACAAACAAATACTGACTCTCAACACTTTGCAACCAGCGAAGATGATTGATAGTAAAAAAGTCGTGAAAAAATTTGGTCACCACCAAAAAAGATATTAACTTTGCAGTCGCAAACGAGATCGAGAGCGATTTCATGAAATTTGCACAATGATGGCTCCTTAGCTCAACTGAATAGAGCATCTGACTACGGATCAGAAGGTTACAGGTTTGAATCCTGTAGGAGTCACCAACATCTCCCCTCTCCCCAATGATGGCTCCTTAGCTCAACTGAATAGAGCATCTGACTACGGATCAGAAGGTTACAGGTTTGAATCCTGTAGGAGTCACCACCCAAAGCGCTGTGTCAACACCTGACACAGCGCTTTTTCTTTTCTCCTACGAACCTTAGTCTATATTCGTTCAGACTGTAGAATCCCGACGACAACGACAATATTTCTTCCTAAAGATTCCCCAAATGGTCACCAAGAATCCCGGCGATCTATTTATTAATTTTGCGCACAAGGAAAGTCGACGCCTGCACAATGCAACGACCAAAAGAGTCGGATATGGGCTCAAGCCGAAAGCACGGTGCATATGTTAAATTGGGCAATTAGAAGTGTTAAATTTTTAGGCGTAGAGTTTGACTAATCGGGCTCAAGCCGAAAAGCACGGTGCATATGTTAAATTGGGCAATTAGAAGTGTTAAATTTTTAGGCGTAGAGTTTGACTAATCGGAAGATGAAGAAGTCGCGGTCCCGGACACCACGCATTTGTGAGCGAAATATTTTG